>Ga0316205_10004878_pt1 | contig 11422 bp, 9 predicted proteins | sample 3monthpyrite_MG_FD_204941 | JGI IMG/M metagenome (GOLD analysis project Ga0316205, IMG submission 204941) | Microbial mat bacterial communities from mineral coupon in-situ incubated in ocean water Damariscotta River, Maine, United States -... | ecosystem: Environmental > Aquatic > Marine >... | reverse complement strand
AAGACCCCTGATCAGGCATACTTCAACCAGCCAAAACCAATTCCGGTAGCGGCATAATAATCGCAGATTTCCACTTAAGAAATCCGCGGATAATGTTCAAACAAACCGAGCCACCTCCCCTGGCAATAGTATCCTCCTTTTAGGGTTTAATTCCGCTTCACTACTTGACCATCTAGTAGAGGTGAAATATTGACCATCTAGTAGAGGTGAAATATGTAAAACAAACATGAGCGGGCGTTGTGTAATGGTAAGACCTCAGCCTTCCAAGCTGATGACACGGGTTCGATTCCCGTCGCCCGCTCCAGCTATCCAGAATACGTAGGGTTAACGGCGTAGATTGCCATCCTCCCCTTGTGCTTACCGCGCTATGGGCTTATTTGCTTTGGCACAAAATGAGGGAGTCGGAGATGGCACAAGAAAATGTGGAAGAGCGCGCCAAGTCCAAAAATATCGGGCCGCTACGCCAGCTATTTCCATTTCTATATCCCTATGCCGGTATGCTTTGGGGCGCATTGGGTGCGCTTATTATCACCGCCGGGCTTTCGCTGGCCTTTCCCTTGGTTGTGCGTGGGGTGGTTGACGGATTTTCCGAAAGCGACCTCGCCAATATTGACCATGTTTTTGTGTATGCAATTCTTTTGGCGGGGGCGATGGCGTTTGCCACCGCCATACGGTTTTATCTTGTCACCCGTCTTGGCGAACGGGTGATCGCCGATATTCGCAAGGCGATTTATGATAAGGTTATCGGCATGTCGCCCGCTTTTTACGAGCGGATCATGACCGGTGAGGTGCTTTCACGGCTCACCACAGATACCACGCTGATCCTCTCGGTGATCAGTTCCTCCATATCGGTAGCGCTACGCAATGCTCTGATGTTTGTCGGCGGGCTTGGCTTTATGCTTTATACCTCGGCCTATCTTACCGGGCTGGTGCTGCTCACTGTGCCGCTGGTCATTGTGCCGATTGTTATCTTTGGCCGCCGATTGCGCAACCTCTCGCGCGAGTCGCAAGACCGGATCGCCGAAAGCTCGGGCGTAGCTTCGGAAACCCTGCTCGCCGCGCAAACCGTGCAGGCCTATACCCATGAGCGGCAATCCCGCCAAACCTATAGCGCCCTTATCGAGGCCGCTTTCGAAACTGCCAAAAAGCGGATCATGACCCGGTCTATTATGACCGCGAGCATCATTTTTCTGGTGTTCACCGGTGTTGTTACCGTGCTTTGGCTTGGCACCGGCGTAGTGCAGCGCGGCGAGATGGGCGCCGGGCAACTGGTGCAGTTTGTGATCTATTCGGTGATGGTGGCGGGTGCAGTTGGCGCTTTGTCCGAAATATGGGGCGAGCTACAGCGTGCTGCCGGGGCGACCGAGCGGCTGGTTGACCTGATCAACGCGGTGGACCCGATTCAGGACCCGGCCCGACCTGTGCTGCTTCCGACCCCGCTACGGGGCGAAATCGTGTTTAGCGATGTGACCTTCCGCTATCCGGCCCGCCCGGGGGTGAACGCGATAAGCCACCTCAACCTCTCGATCAAACCGGGTGAAACCGTAGCACTTGTCGGGCCGTCGGGTGCCGGTAAAACAACAATATTTCAGTTGCTTATGCGGTTTTTTGAGGCCAATGAAGGGGCTATCACCCTCGACGGCTTGCCGATTTTGGACCTCAGCGCCGAAGCCATGCGCGGGCAGATGGCGCTGGTGCCGCAAGAGCCGGTTATTTTTGCAACTTCGGCGATGGAAAACATTCGTTTTGGCCGCCCCGGCGCGGGAGATGACGATGTCATTGAAGCCGCAAAAGCGGCGGCGGCGCATGAGTTTCTGAGCAAGCTGCCGGAGGGCTACGATTCCTATGTTGGCGAGCGCGGGGTCATGCTTTCAGGCGGGCAAAAGCAGCGTATCGCCATTGCCCGCGCCATTTTGCGGGATGCTCCGGTGCTGCTGCTCGATGAAGCCACCTCGGCGCTTGATGCTGAATCCGAGCGCGCCGTGCAGCAGGCGGTAGACGCCATGGCCCAAGAGCGCACCACACTGATCATTGCGCACCGGCTGGCAACGGTGAAAAAGGCCGACCGGATTGTGGTGTTTGACGAAGGCAAAATTGTAGCCGAGGGCACCCACGCCCAACTGGTCGACCAAAACGGCCTCTATGCCCGCTTGGCTAAATTGCAGTTTACCGAAGGTCAGGTCGCATAAGGTTTTGCTTGCCCTAGGGCGTATTTGCCTTCATCCTCTATAAAAAATGGAGGAATGACCCGTGGAAATTGCATGTATTGCGGATAAAAAGGCCGTTGAGCAGGAAATGGATGTTTCCGGGCGCTGGAGCGCCAATACGCTTTTCGAACTGCTTTCTCAAACCGCCGATAAATACCCGCATGAAAAAGCGCTGACCTTTCTGCTTAAGTCCGGCCCCAAAGACCCGGAGGAAAATTTCACCTGGGCTGCCTTGCGCGAGCGTGTCGCCCAAACCGCCAACCTGTTTCGCGGGCTTGGCGTGGGCGAAAAGGACTGTGTGGCCTATATTCTGCCCAATTGTAACGAGGCGGTGCTGACCTTTATTGCCGGCTCAACGGCAGGCATTGTCAACCCGATCAACCCGCTGCTTTCCCCCGAGCAAATCGCCTCTATCCTGCGCGAAACCGGGACAAAGGTGGTGGTTACGTTGTCGCCCTTTCCCAAAACCGATGTTGCGCAAAAAGTGGCAGAGGCGGTAAAGCATGCGCCCAACGTAAAAACCGTGTTGGAAGTTGATCTCAAACGCTATTTAACCCCGCCGCTTTCCTGGCTGATCCCGTTGTTGCGACCAAAGGTCGAGGTTAAGCACCACGCCAAGCTTTTGCATTTTGACTCCGAGGTGGATAAGCAAAGCAAAAGCCTGAAATGGGTAGAAAGCGGCGAGGACCGCGTCGCCGCCTATTTCCACACAGGCGGCACCACCGGCATGCCAAAGGTGGCGCAGCATCGGTTCTCCGGGATGATCTATAATGGCTGGTGCGCAGAATTTCAGGTGATTTCGGCGGAAGATACACTGCTGTGCCCCTTGCCGATGTTCCACGTTTTTGCCGCTTACCCGATTTTGATGACCTGCATCGCGTCTGGCGCGCATATGGTTATGCCAACGCCGCAGGGCTATCGCGGTGACGGGGTTTTTGACAATTTCTGGAAGCTGATCGAGCGCTATCAGGCCACATTTATGGTGACGGTGCCTACTGCCGTTGCTGCGCTGATGCAGCGTGAGGTCAATGCCGATGTCTCGACGCTCAAATATGCGCTTTGTGGTTCGGCCCCGCTGCCGGTGGAACTGTTCAAAAAGTTTGAATCCGCCACCGGCGTTCGGATTTTGGAAGGCTACGGGATGACCGAGGCAACCTGCCTGATTTCAATCAATCCGGTATCGGGAGATCGGAAAATCGGCTCGGTTGGCCTGCCTTTCCCCTATACCGATGTTAAAATTTATGATTGCGATCCGAAGGGCAATGTTAAAACCGAGTGCGGTATTGACGAAATTGGCGAGATTTGCGTGGCCAATCCCGGTGTAACTATCGGCGGCACCTATGTGGAAGCCAACAAAAACGACGGACTTTTTGCCAATGGCACGCATTTACGCACCGGTGATCTGGGCCGGATTGATGCCGAAGGCTTCCTCTGGATAACCGGTCGCGCCAAAGACCTGATCATTCGCGGCGGTCATAATATTGACCCGGCCGAGATAGAAGACGCGCTCGCGGGCCACAAGGCGGTGGCACTTTCCGGTGCCATCGGCCAGCCGCACGCCCATTCGGGCGAGGTTCCCTGTGTGTATGTTGAACTGGTTGACGGGGCCATGGTTACGGATAAAGAGCTTTTGACCTATCTCGAAGAGCATGTGGAAGAGCGCGCGGCGATACCTAAATATGTTGAAATCGTTGACGAACTCCCTAAAACCGCCGTCGGGAAAATCCTGAAAAACGATCTGCGCAAGCTGGCCATTGCGCGGATCTATTCTGAAGCATTGCAAAAAGCGGGGCTGGATGTGATGGTGGCCGAGGTCACGGAAGACAAGAAAAAAGGGCTGGTAGCACGACTGCACACCAGTGATGCATCAATTGCCAGCGAATCCGTTGTGCCGGTGTTGGGTGATTTCGCCTATCCGTGGGAGTGGGTCAAGAAATAGCGGCAGGCGGGTCAACCAGCTCTGTTGTCAGAAGTTTTTGCCCTTTTTCCTTGCTTTCAAGCGGGCCGAACGAGGTGATTTTGGCTGCCCGCATTTCCTGATACTCACCAAGCCGCGCCTGCATCATTTTTTGACAAAATGCGCCCTTGCGGCTCTCAATCGACAGGGCTTCGAGCGATTTCGCCGGAATTTCCAGCACATCCCCAACTTGTAGGCGCAGGATTTGCCGGAGCGGCATTTTTTTTCGGTGCAGCACCACATCAAAGGCCACGGGGGCCCCGTCCAGCGTTTTCCGAAAGGCTTTTTGCCATGCCTGGGTGTTTTCGCCCGGGCGCGGCAGGGTGCTGGTGAATTCGGTATGGCGCGCGGGCATCAAAATGCTCATTTCCCCTTGGCGGGCACCGTCTGAAATGTCAAACCCGATGGCGAGTTTGAGATAGGGCATTTCAGGGAACATATGCGGCGAAGGGTCGCTTTTCACTTTAGCGGTTAGGTAGGTTTCGGTGGCCTGACCGCCGCGCAAAGCGCGCAATATCTCGGCAAATTCCCCGAGTAACGCATCAAGATAAGGTCGGCACAGCGCGGCATCAATCGCGGTTGGCGGCCGCTGGGTGTCTGCCCCTTTGTTCTCGATGCGTCCGGTTACCACGTCCGCGATGGCATTGAACAAGTCGAAATCTAGCGAAATTAGCGCGATCTGGTCGTCCACCCCGCAGGTGAGGGCGAAAAAAAGCCCGTTTTCGGGCAGGGATGCAACGAAGTTTTCGGGATCGGAAGCCTGCGCGCCGCGGCTTTGCGCCTCTAGCTGCACGCGCAGCACATCCAGTCCGGCCACCGAGGCGGATTTGCCGAGCACCCCGGCCAAACCATCTACCGCCGGGTCGGCTTCCGGCAGGATTCGGGCCGGTTTGAGCATTTTTCTGAGAGGAGACTCCGCCATGTCAGGATTCCTCTTCTTCCGGGTCAATCAGGGTGATCTCGCCTGATTTCTCCAACGCCTTGATGGCAATCACCAGCTGGGTCATCGCCAAATCGGCATCTTTTGGTTTTACCGTGCCACGTTCCTGAATACTTTCCTCTATTTGCTCGGCCAGCCGTGAGGAAATATTGGTCAGGATAAAAGCTTTCACTTCTGGCGCGGTGGTGGCCGCGCCGGAGAGGGCTGTCACCAATGTTTCATCATCCACACCGCGCAACACCTTGGAAATATCGCGCCCGACAATACGCAGCGGAATATCTTCAAAGGTAAACATCAGCTTGCGGATTTGACCGGCGGCCAGCGGGTCTTTTTGCTCGAAGCTGCCCAGCATTTCATCCCTGAAATCGCTTTGAGATACGTTCAGTATTGCGCCAATCCGTTCGGCGGCGCTATCGGCAAAGGCACCAGACCCACCCTTTTCCTGTAAGCTGTCGGCCAGCGCAATGCCGATCTGGCTGACGATTTCAGGCTGCACATCGGTGGTTTTGGTGATCGCGGCGAGGATGTTTTTGGCGACTTCCTGATCAATTTGGCCGATGATTTCGGCTGATTTCGCCGCGCTGAGCTTGGAGAGAATAACCGCCGCCACACGCGCATTTTCCGCCGCAAGGCGCAGGGCCAGCACATCCGCATCTGTTTTCGAGATCGCATTCCACGCGTTTTGCTCGGCCGAACCGCTTTGCCGGTTTTTCACTTTCTCCAATGTGTCCGGCTGAATTTGGCTTTCCATCGCCCTAAGAGAACCATCTATATCGCGCTCGAAAACCAGCCCCATCCGTTCCATTTCAAGGATGAATTCGGCGGTCACGCCATCAACAATATCTTTACCCACCACCCCAAGCCCGGCCATGGATTGGGTGATTTTCCAAATCGCGTCAGCGTCAAGGTCAAGGTCTTCAAGGGATGTGCCACCGCCGAGCAGGAGTTTAACAATAATCGCTGCCTTTTGGCGCTGTGACAGGCTGCCAGAGGTGGTTTGTTGCGATGAATTCAGGGCTGCTTGGGTCATATCTCGACACTTTTTCATAAACTTATCCCTACATCGCAGATAAATCTGAACACAGTGTAAAGATTACCTTGTGAAGCGCGAATTTCGCCGCTACCAGATTTGGATATGAAAATACTGTTTTTGGGTGATGTAATGGGGCGGGCAGGGCGCAAGGCAATTGCCGAGCGTTTACCGCTGGTGCGCAAGGCGTGGAGCCTTGATTTTGTGGTGGTCAACGGCGAAAACGCTACCGGCGGCATGGGGCTTTCCGGCGCACATGCACAGGGGTTGCTTGACGCGGGGGCCGATGTGGTGACGCTTGGCGACCACGCTTTTGACCAGCGCGATATGCTCACCAAAATCGAAAGCGAGCCGCGTATTCTTCGCCCGCTCAATTATGCCAAAACCGCCCCCGGGCTCGGGGCGCGGCTATTTACCGCCCAAAACGGCAAGTCGGTTTTTGTGGCACAGGCTTTGGGGCAGGTCTTTATGAAACGCCCGTTTGACGACCCGTTTTCGGCGCTGGATGCTGCGTTAAAAGCCGCACCGCTTGGCCAGCGGGCCGATGCCGTAATCGTTGACTTTCACGCCGAGGTAACATCGGAAAAAATGGCCATGGGCCACTGGCTTGATGGCCGTGCCTCGCTGGTGGTTGGCACCCATACCCATGTGCCCACGGCTGATGCCCGCATTCTGGCCCATGGCACCGCCTGCCTGACCGATGCCGGTATGTGTGGCGACTATAATTCGGTGATCGGGATGGAACCGGTGGAACCCCTACGCCGGTTTTTAACCGGTATGGCCAAGGGGCGCTTTACACCGGCAACAGGCGAAGCCACACTATCCGGGGTTTATATCGAAACCGATAAAACAGGCAAGGCCACCCGCATCGAACCGGTGCGCATTGGCGGCTTGCTGGCACAGCAAGGCCCGGCCCCGATTTGAGATACCTGCAAAACTATCTGGTTTTGGTGGTCATTGGCGCGGTATGGGGCGCTGTTTTTCCGATCACCAAAATCGCGGTTTCAACGGGATATAAGCCTTTTGGCATCATGGTCTGGCAAATGCTGATCGGGGTGGCGCTGGCTGCCGGCTTTTTGCTGCTGCGCGGCAAACGACCACATTTTCGGCGCGCGCATTTACCGGTTTACCTCGGTGTGGCGCTTTTGGGCACAGTGCTGCCGAATTACTTTTCCTATACCGCCAGCGCCGAGTTGCCCGCCGGTATTCTCTCCATCCTGATCGCGCTGGTGCCGCTTTTTTCGATGCCCATTGCACTGTTTCTTGGGTTTGAAAGCTTCGCGTGGGTGCGCTTAACCGGGGCTGTATGCGGGGCGATGGCGCTGATTCTGTTGATCGGCCCCGAGGCCAGCCTGCCGGACCCGAGCAAATATGGCTTTGTGCTGCTGATGCTGTTTGCGCCACTGCTTTATGGCATGGAAGCAAATTTTCTGACCTTTATAGGAGAGCGCGGGCTGGATGCCACCCAAACCCTGTTTGGCGCCACCTTACTTGCGCTCGCCTTTGCCATGCCTCTGGCGCTGTTCAGCGGCCAGTGGATTTCCCCCTTGCAGCCCTGGAGCGTGGCTGAATGGGCCATTCCGGCGGGGGCAGTGCTCAATATCATTGCCTATATCGGCTATGTATGGCTGGTGCGCCGCGCTGGCCCGGTTTTTGCCTCGCAGGTGGCCTATCTGGTTACTGGCTGGGGTGTGCTGATTTCGATCCTGTTGCTGGATGAAAGCTACTCGCTTTGGGTATGGGCCGCGATGGGGCTTATGCTCTTGGGTGTGGCGCTGGTGCGGCCGCGCCAAGCCTAGGCCTGGGTTATCCAGCCGCCGCCAAGCACACGGCTGCCTCCCGGCGCGTAGAACACACAGGCCTGCCCGGGGGAAACGCCGGCTTCGGCCTCGGCAAGTTCTACCTCTGCGGTGCCATCACTTTTCGGGTGCAAGCGTGCCGCAATTGGCGGGCGGGTTGAGCGGACTTTTACTGCAATTTCCCACCCTTCGGCGGGGGCGCTTTCCAACGCGCTATCGCCTAGCCAGTTGATCTCTTTAAGCACAACCAGCCGCGTTTTCAGGGCCTCGGGCGGGCCCACCACCACATGCCGTTTATCGGCATCGAGCTTGACCACATAAAGCGGCTCACCGCCGCCTATGCCCAGCCCGCGCCGCTGGCCAATGGTATAGCGCAGCACGCCCTTATGCTGGCCGAGTACCGTGCCCTCAAGGTCAACAATATCGCCCGGTTCCGCCGCCCCGGGCCGCAGTTTTTCGATCACATCGGCATAAGAGCCATTGGGCACAAAGCAAATATCCTGGCTATCGGGTTTGTCGGCAATGGCGAGGCCAAATTCAGCCGCCAAAGCCCGCGTTTCGGCTTTAGAGGTTAAGTGCCCGAGCGGAAAGCGCAAAAAATCAAGCTGCGCGGGTGTGGTGGAAAACAAAAAATAGCTCTGGTCACGGTCAAAATCAGCGGCGCGGTGCAACTCGGCCCCCGAATCGCCTGTCATGCGCTGAATATAATGGCCGGTTGCCATGCAATCGGCGCCAAGGTCTTTTGCTGTCCCCATCAGATCACGAAACTTCACACGTTCGTTACATCGGATGCAGGGAACCGGCGTAGAGCCCGCCAGATAGGCATCGGCAAATTCGTCAATCACCGCATCCTGAAAGATATTTTCATAGTCGAGCACATAGTGCGGGAAGCCCATTTCCTCGGCCACACGGCGGGCGTCATGAATATCGCGCCCGGCGCAACACGCGCCCTTTTTGGCCAGCGCTGCCCCGTGGTCATATAGCTGGAGTGTGACGCCAACCACGTCATACCCTTCACGCTTGAGCATTGCCGCCACCACCGAGCTATCCACCCCGCCAGACATGGCCACCACCACCCGGGTTTGGGCGGGCGGCTTGGCAAATCCGAGGCTGTTAAGCTGGGTTACAGGCATAATACGCTCCATTTTAGCGTGTAATATAAGCGAATTTTAAGCACTTCCAAGAACCGGTTTCATACTTCGTTAAGCACGCGGGCGCAAGGTTGCTACGTGGGAATTATTCAAGTGAGGGAACATGTATATTAGACGACAAAAGGGGCCGGTGTATGTAGCGCTGCCCGATGGCACCATTCTTTCAAGATCAGATCTTCCGTCGGTTAAAACCCGGCGGTGGGTGGCAAGGCGCAAAGCGACCGTGGTTACCGCCGTGGCGGCAGGAATGCTGAGCCGGGATGAAGCGCTCGACATGTATGGGCTTTCCAGCGAAGAGTTTGAATCCTGGGTGAAGGCCATGACCTCCCACGGACGCAGTGGCCTTCGTGTGACAAAATTGCAGGAGTATCGACAACCCTAGCGATAATAGGTAAACATTTTTGCAGACGTAACAATTGGTTAACCTTTTTCGGTAATTGTTAACCAAGTTGCGAAGGGATGGCCGGAAAAAGGATTAACCATGCGAATTCTGCTTGTTGAAGATGACCCGATGACCTCTAAAAGCATTGAAATGATGCTGGCCAGCGCGAATCTTAATGTTTATGCGACTGATCTGGGCGAGGAAGGGATCGACCTTGCCAAGCTCTACGATTATGACCTGATTCTGCTCGATATCAATCTGCCGGATATGAATGGCCACGAGGTGCTTCGGCAGCTTCGGCTTGCCAAGATAGAGACCCCGATTCTCATCCTTTCCGGCATGGATGACACCGAAAACAAAATTAAGGGTTTTGGCTTCGGGGCCGATGATTACATGACCAAACCCTTCCATCGTGAAGAATTGGTCGCCCGTATCCACGCGATTGTGCGCCGCTCCAAAGGTCATGCCCAATCGCTGATCACAACCGGTGACATCGTGGTAAACCTTGACGCCAAAACCGTGGAAGCCAATGGCCGCCCCGTGCACCTGACCGGCAAGGAATACCAGATGTTCGAGTTGTTGAGCCTGCGCAAGGGCACAACGTTGACCAAGGAAATGTTCCTGAACCACCTGTATGGCGGCATGGATGAGCCTGAACTGAAGATCATCGACGTGTTCATTTGCAAGCTGCGCAAAAAGCTCTCCTCCGCGCTGGCTGGTGAAAACTACATCGAAACAGTTTGGGGCCGCGGCTATGTTTTACGCGAGCCGATGCCGGTTCCGGCAGAACAAAGCATTGCCGTTTAGCCTGTTTCGGCCTAATCCTCTCTAATACGGGGGGGGCAGGCCGATGGCGGATATACCAATAGATCAGCTTGATAAAAATATGGCGCGGGAAGAGCTTGCGCGCCTTGCCGCGCTGATGGCCAAGGCCGACAACGCCTATTACCAAGACGACGCGCCAGAACTGACCGATGCAGCGTATGACGCGCTCAAAGCGCGCAATATCGCGATCGAGGCACGGTTTCCGGCCCTTGTCCGGCCTGATAGCCCGCGGTTTAAGGTCGGTGCGCCGGTTGTCTCCGGGTTTGGCAAAATCGGCCATGCAGTGCCGATGCTTTCGCTGGGCAATGCCTTTAGTGATCAGGATGTGCTCGATTTTGACGCCCGGGTGCGCAAGTTTTTGAGTCATGAAACGCCAATCACCTATACCGCCGAGCCAAAAATTGACGGGCTTTCCTTGAGCCTGCGCTACGAAAACGGCGTTTTGGTTACGGCAGCAACCCGCGGTGACGGCGAGGTCGGCGAAAATGTTACTGAAAATGCAAGATATGTGGCGGGCATTCCGCAGCAAATTGAGGATGCGCCCGAGCTGCTCGAGGTGCGCGGCGAAGTATATATGGCGGATGACGCCTTTACCGCGCTGAATGCGCGGCAATCAGCAGCGGGTGAAAAAACCTTCAGCAATCCGCGCAACGCCGCCGCCGGTTCCCTTCGCCAGCTGGATGCCGGCATTACCGCCACCCGCCCGCTTGCCTTTTTTGCCTATGCCTGGGGTGCGCTTTCCGCCCCGCTGGCCACCACCCAGTTTGAAGCGATCAAACGGCTCGCCAAAATGGGATTTGCCACCAATGATCTGACCATGCTTTGTAGAACACCCGAGGCACTGGTGGCACAATACCGCGAGATCGAATCCCGCCGCGCCACGCTTGGCTATGATATTGACGGCGTAGTTTACAAGGTCAACGACCTCGCGCTGCAAGCCCGCCTTGGTATACGCAGCACCACCCCCCGCTGGGCGATTGCCCATAAATTCCCTGCCGAAACCGCCTGGACATGGCTTGAAAAGATCGACATTCAAGTCGGCCGCACCGGCGCGCTTTCACCGGTGGCGCGGCTGCATCCGGTAACGGTGGGCGGGGTGGTTGTGTCCAACGCCACCTTGCACAACGAAGA
>Ga0316205_10004877_pt1 | contig 11423 bp, 8 predicted proteins | sample 3monthpyrite_MG_FD_204941 | JGI IMG/M metagenome (GOLD analysis project Ga0316205, IMG submission 204941) | Microbial mat bacterial communities from mineral coupon in-situ incubated in ocean water Damariscotta River, Maine, United States -... | ecosystem: Environmental > Aquatic > Marine >... | reverse complement strand
GCACGCACTTTTACCTGAATCTTATCCGTATCTGATTCAATATCATCCAGAGTTTTAATCATGTCCTGAACAACTTTTACTTCCCGACCACTAAACCCTGTTTCAACCAGCTCGTCGAGTTCATTAATCGCTTTTTGTGCCTGCATAGACGCATCAATACAGCGCTGCACAAAGTCCATTAACATCTCATTAACATCTTTGGGAAAAGTCATTTTACGACCGATAATAATGCCCGCGATATCTTTTGATTTATTCGCAATTTTATCTTGCATGGTCAGTACTTCGAGCAAGTCACGACGTGAAATAGGCATAAACAAACTTTTGGGTAAATGTAGGCGCAGCTTTTTCTTTAGCTTATCCGCTTCATTTTCCAGCTTTGCAATTTTCTTTTGCTGCGCTTTTGCTTCAGTCCAGTCTTCTTTTAAAACCGCTTTAAAAAAAGGAATAAGTTCAACAATACACTCTTGAACGCTGGACATGTGAGATTGCAAAGGAGTTACGGGAGATGAGCCAAACAGGCTCGAAATGGTTGTGCGTGCCATACATATTCCTCTTTTTTTGGTACTGCCTTCAGTACCAATAGTTATACTTCGTATGGCGCGAAGTATACAAAGAGCTCAAGCAATTAAAAACTCTTTATTACAGTTTTATGGCAATTAATTTTATCTTTTAAACTTAAAATTATGTTAATAAACGCCCGTTAAAACCCGAGTGTTTTACTATTGATTTTCTTTTAACCACTTTGCCGCTGACTTGGCAAAATAGGTCAAAATACCATCCGCACCCGCACGTTTAAATGCAAGCAAAGACTCCATGACCACCGCTTTTTCATCTAACCAGCCATTTTGTGCAGCCGCTTTTAACATGGCGTATTCGCCGCTGACCTGATAAACATAGGTCGGCGCACCAAATTCATCTTTGACACGTCGAACAATGTCCAAATAAGGCATGCCTGGCTTGATCATCACCATATCAGCACCCTCATCCAAATCCAGGCTTACCTCCCAAAGTGCTTCATCACTATTGGCCGGATCCATCTGGTAGCTATTCTTATCGCCTTTACCTAAGTTGGCCGACGATCCCACTGCATCGCGAAACGGACCATAGAAACTCGAGGCGTATTTGGCGGAATACGCCAAAATTCGTGTATGGATATGCCCTTCTGCTTCCAGTGCGTCACGAATCTGTCCAATACGGCCGTCCATCATATCTGAGGGTGCAACCACATCAGCCCCCGCCTTTGCATGAGATAAGGCCTGTTTAACCAATACCCCAACCGTTTCATCATTCATCACATAACCAGACTCATCAACCAATCCATCCTGGCCGTGTGTAGTGAATGGATCCAGCGCAACATCAGTAATGACGCCCAGTTCAGGGTACATTTCTTTTAATGCGCGAACCGCGCGTTGCGCCAGGCCATCGGGATTATATGCCTCAGCAGCATCTAATGATTTCGCCTCATCGGGCGTCACAGGGAAAAGGGCAATGGCCGGGATGCCTAGCCCAACAATTTCTTTCGCATCTTTCATTAGCTCATCAATCGAAAGCCGCTCAACACCCGGCATAGAAGCAACCTCTTCACGCTGCCCCTGACCTTCAAGCACAAAAACCGGATAAATGAGGTCATTCACACTCAATGCCTTTTCTCGCATTAAGCGGCGCGAAAAGTCATCCCGGCGCATACGGCGCATTCTCACGCGTGAAAAATAACCCCGTCCTGTCTCAGTCGATGGCACAATAAGCTCCTGATTAAACTAATTTAACTTCTGTTTGTCATAATGATACCTTTACACTATATATTATAAATGCAGATTGCTCCTAATTTATAGATAGTGGCGCCCTGTAATAACCAGATAGATTGCTATCAAAACACTGGAGTTCACTATGCCAACTTTAGCACTGTTACTAAAAAATGGATTATTTGCATTCATCATCACTCTGCTCATCAGTAGCAATAGTCACGCAAACGCGCCTTCGCCAGATACCATACTCATATCTGCAACCAAAACCATGCTCCGTTCCATTAATGAAAACCGCGCTGAAATTAAGCAATCTCCTGATAAGCTAACATCGCTGGTCGAAAAAATTATTTTACCTCACCTCGACTTTATTGCGGCCTCGAAACTGGTCATGGGGAAATATTGGCGCAGAGCTGAAAAAGAACAAAAAATTAAGTTTATTCGCGAATTTCGCATATTGCTTTTACGCTTTTACTCATCAGCACTTGCAGAATATTTATCCGGTAATGACAAAGACCTCGACGAAAATCTTATTCACTATTTTCCTACTAAAATTGCAGAAGGGGAAACCTCTCTCACGGTAAGGGCTGAACTAAGGCCTGAGTCTGGAAAAAACGTCCCCATTTATTATCGCGTTCACTTAACCAAAAAAGGCTGGAAAATTTATGATGTGTCGGTTGAAGGCATCAGCATGATCACGACGTATAAAAATAATTTTGCGACACAATTTAAAAACGAGGGCATTGATGCACTGATTGCTTCGCTTGAAGAAAAAAATAAAGAAATGCTCGCCAACAATAATAACCACAGTAACAAAGCAAATTAACCTGATGACAAAAAAAACAGATCAAGAGTGGCAAGGCTGCCTCAGCGATGAGCAATACCAGGTCATGCGCAAACACGGTACTGAACGTCCTTTTTCAGGAAAATATGCCGACTGCAAAATCGAAGGCACATACACCTGCGCCGGTTGTGGTGAAGACTTATTTGCTTCCGAAACAAAGTTTGATTCAGGCACCGGCTGGCCAAGTTACTTCCAGGCCATTAATGACACCGCGATTGAAGAAACCCGGGATAATAGTTTAGGCATGACGCGTGTTGAAGTGCATTGCCGTAACTGTGGCTCACACTTAGGCCATGTTTTCACAGACGGTCCTCAGCCCACCGGACTAAGGTATTGCATTAATTCAGTGAGCCTGAATTTAAAAGAAAAAAATTAAAATCAATTTAATATTTTCCCGACACCCCATCTGTTTAAATCCAACGACTAAAACAATAACGGTTTTTCACACAATAACCCTGCTAAAACAAATATTAGCAACAGCTTAATTATGTTATTTAGTAGCAACATTCGCCCTATTCTGCGATGATACCCTCCCGTTTATCGAAGATAACCGTGTCTATTTAAAAATAACTATAATGAAAAAATAAAATGGAACAGGCACTTTTACTCATACAGCGACGCTTATTTTTTGTCACTCTGGCAAGTTTTGCGCTTGCCCCTATTATCGGCTATACCACCGCCAGTGTATTTAGTATGGTGGAACTAAAAACACTTCTGTCAGGCAAGTCCGGTGTTATTTTGATTTCGACTTATTGCGCATTATTACTTTGGTGCGGTATTCATTTTAAACATTTTTTAAAGCCTGTCATTGAGTGGAAGCTGAACAATCCTGAGAATAATTTTTTACCCGAAGATCTGAATACACAACTACAAAGTTTTACCAGTCGCTATTGGATGTTTTTTTTACTTTACGTTTTATCCATACCAACAATACACCATTTACTTTTACAATCATCAGGCCAGATTATTGATGCCTCTACTTTATTACATTTCATCCTTTTACAATTAACCATTACCATATTTGTTGGTATTCCAGGCTATCTTGATAGCTTATCAACTTTAGGCAAGCTTGCGCGTTTCTCTGATCTCTCCAACATCAAAATGGGGATGCGTGCAAAAATGTTGCTTATCGGTGGCTACCTGCCCTTATTAACCAGTTCTATTTTGTTAAAATATTATTGGTGGCAAACCGGATTCATTTCTCTTGAAGTTATACTTGCCTGGGCACTAATGGGTTTAGCCATTATTATCGCAACACTGGTTTCTTATCGCAGCTTAACGCAATCGCTTAAACCGGTTGAAATGGTAACAGCAAATTCGGGTGCCATAAGCTATTCAAATTTAGCTAAACAACTGCAACCACAATCTAATGATGAAATTGGATTTTTAGTACAAACGCTTAGCCGATTATTTAATCGTTTAAGTGAACAGGATCAATATGTACAAGCCATTGTTGAACATGCAGCAGAGTGCATAATCGTTATCAACGAAAAACAAAAAATTGAAATGTTTAATCCCGCAGCAGAACAACTTTTTGGTTTCAGCTCTTCTGAAATTCATCAACAAAATCTTGTCTGGTTATTACCTAAAATTACACTACCAAAAGTAAACGAACTCAAAAATAATATTCGTCAGGATATAGCCGCTTCACATCGTAATGGTCAAAAGTTAACTTTGTCGGTTCGTATTAGCCATATGAAAATGAATAATAAACTGTACTACATTATTCTTGTTGAAGATGTCACTGTTCGCAAAGCGACTGAATTACGTTTACAGGAAGCTGAAAAACGTTACCGTAATTTGGTTGTTACAGCACATGACCTGGTTTGGAGTATGGATATAAAAGGTAACTGGACCTACCTCAACGCAGCATGCTTGCATATATATGGATATACTGCTGAAGAACTTTTACATACCCCCTTTGCAGACTTACAAACACCCGAATCAAAAGATCGTGATACCCGCGCCTTTAACTCAGTTATAACAGGCAATGAATTACTGGGGCATGAAACGATACATTTAGATAAAAATGGCCAAACAAAACATATAAGTTTTAATGCTTGCCCCCATTTCAATGCTGATGGCAGCGTACAATATATAACCGGTACTGCCCGTGATATAACAGAACAAAAAGCGTATGAAGCAGAGCTCACATACCAAACACAACATGACAAATTAACCGGCCTAAAAAATCGCTCATTCTTCCAACAGGAACTGGAAGGGTTAATTAATCGATTGCCCCGCAGCAACGAACATTGCACTTTAATTTATCTTGACCTTGACCAGTTTAAATATGTTAACGACACCATTGGTCATGCTGCCGGCGATGAACTGCTTATTGAAGTCAGTCAACTCTTGAAAAACAAGTTACGTGATGGCGATCTGTTAGCCCGCTTTGGTGGCGATGAATTTACCATTCTGCTTTATAATACTGATGAAGATGCTGCGGAAGTTGTTGCTCACAACTTACTTGGCTTTTTTGATTCTTATCGTTTTTTCTCAAACAGTCAGTTATTTAATATTACCTGTAGCATGGGGATTACACATCTAACCCGGCAAACCGGCTCGGCCGATAGCGCCTTATCACACGCAGACATCGCTTGTAATATTGCTAAAAAACAAGGCCGTAACTGCTTCCATGTTTATGACCCCGCCAACAAACAAATTGATGGCATGACAAAAGATATCGGCTGGGCTGCCCGGGTCAAAAAAGCCTATGAAAATGATCACTTCTCTTTAGTCTATCAACCCATTGTTTCTATCAACCACGGTACCGTTAAAGATTACGAAGTATTATTGAGAATGGATTTAGATGACGGGCAACGAATTTTACCGAGCGGGTTTATACCTGCAGCAGAACGATTTGGACTCATCCATAATGTTGATCGCTGGACTGTTAGCCGTGCCATGCACGCGCTGGTAAAACTACACAAAGAAAACAACAATATTCATTTTGCAATAAACCTGTCTGGCCGCGCCTTTGAAGACAAAGAATTACTGCCCATGATACAAGGTATTCTCGACAATACAGGGTTAGAACCTTCCAGCCTCACCTTTGAAATTACCGAAACAGCAGCGATTGCCAATATTAATGCGGCAAAAATATTTATCGCAAAACTTAAAGACATGGGCTGTCAATTTGCTCTGGATGATTTTGGCACCGGTCTTTGTTCTTTTGCGTATTTAAAAAACCTGCCTGTTGATAAACTTAAAATCGATGGCTCCTTTGTAAAATCACTCGACACATCAAAAGTGGACCGCGCGATGGTGCAGTCAATGAACCAAATCGCTCACGCGCTGGGCAAACAAACTATCGCCGAATTTGTACAAAATGAAAAAACACTGAATATTTTAAAAGACTACGGTGTTGATTTTGCTCAAGGACATTACCTTGGCAAACCACTTCCTGCTATCGACACCAAAAAGATTATCACCATCAGCTCAGACACTCTTATCTATAACTAATGTATTACATTCTAATACGGCATGTAACAAATATTTAAAATATTTCACTCATTTAGGTCAAGAATACACCATATATAAATGATTAAATAATCGTCTTCTGTACTTGACATTACAATCGCCTTTAAAAATAATGAGGAAAAGGGAAAAGGGAAAAGGAAATGCTACATAGAAATATACTCACTTTATGTTTATTGCTCTTCTCCATTAATATTTATGCTACAGAATCGCAACTCATAACATTAAAAACGCGCCCCGATGTAGAACAACGTTTTATATTAATTACGCCAGAAAAACCGGTTGCCAACGTTATATTATTTGCCGGTGGTAAAGGTGCGCTTGATTTAGATACTACGTTTGGTTCGCCCTCGATTGGCTGGGGCAATAATAATTTTTTAGTTCGTTCCCGTGACAAATTTGCCGAGCAAGGATTCGTTGTTGCTGTAGTCGACGCACCTTCAGACAAACAGGAAAAACCGTGGATGTTTTTTGGCTTTAGAGACAGCGATGAGCATGTTACTGATATTGACCACGTCATTAGTTACCTTAAAAAGCAAAACGATCTACCCGTCTGGCTTATTGGTACCAGCCGAGGCACTGAATCGGCTGCAACTATCGCAATCGATTCAAAACAACAGCCCCACGGTTTAATCCTTACTTCCAGTATGACAGAAGAAAACGGCAGAGGTACTGCAGTCACCGAAATGGAATTAGAAAAAATCACACTCCCTACCCTTATTGCCTCACATGAATATGATGGCTGCCCCAAAACGCCACCTGAAGGCGCTGAAGAAATTGCAGGCATGCTAATTAAAGCAAAAAAAGTAGAAATAAAAATGTTTAGTGGTGGTGATGAAACCGGCCGGCCTTGCAAAGGATTGTCCTACCACGGTTTTCAGGATATTGAAGAAGAAGTAGTGAAATACATATCTAAATTCATTAAAAAAAATTAAGAGTCGCCCGTTATAACAACGTTATTCCGCGTTTGTATAGTGCTTTTTATTATGAACAGCACGCCTCTTCAGGCCAAAACAAAAATCGGCTCAGCTTCCGAATCTAACAAGGATAAATTTTTAAATTGGTTACAGTCACTTTAAATCATAGGAATAGCAATAAATGAAAATCAAAATTTTTATAAGTAGCTTACTTTGTTTTTTTTATTTTAATAGCGCTTTTGCCGGCGATGTCGTTTCAGAAGCGCCCACTGAACCCGATCCATCAAGTAAATTTGTTTTTTATATGCACGGCTCTGCTGAAGAGGAAGATGGTGAAACAGAAAAATACTCGGCTGCTGTAGATGCCATTGCTGAAGGTTCAGCAACCGTGATCACTGAAGTTCGAGGTGATACCGTTCCCAATACTTATGCTGAAAAAATTAAATCGCAAGTTAAGCTTTTGCTTGGCAAAGGTGTGCCTGCTAAAAATATTTATGTCAGCGGTTTTTCAAAAGGTGCCGTCATTACTTTAGCTGCCGCAGGGGAAATTAATAACCCTAAAATCAATTATATTTTATTGGCTGGTTGCTCTGAATTTCTAAATGAAAAATACAGTGTTGAACCGGCAAAAGCTGTAGGTCGCATTTTTGTAATTTATGATTCAGAAGATGAAAAATTCGGTTCGTGTGACGGAATATTAACCCTATCTGATAATCTTAAACTCGAAGAAACAGAGCTCGACTCGGGAAAAGGACATAAAGTTTTCCGTATCTCAAAAGAAAAATTTATTTCACAATGGCGTGACCCCATGCTGGAGTGGATAGATAGAAAGTAATTAACTTTACAACATCAACAACAAAGAGGTGAAAATAATGAAAAAAACATTACTCCTTGCTTTATCAGGTTTTATGTTGTTTAACACAGCAGTCGCCGATGAATTTTTAACTGAGGCTGAAGTTAAAGCCTTATTTAGCAACCATTCATTTGATGTACGTAATGAAGCAAAAGGAAAAGACCTAAAAGGTTTTGCTAATGATGCAGGCGACCATTATATTTATGTTCCCTGGAAAGACAAAACCTTTAAACGAAAGTGGTGGACCGATGGCGCAACCCATTGCACCAGCCACCCTAAACGGGGGGATAGCTGTAAAAAAATAAAAAAAATGGGGGATGGTGTCTATCATGGTATAACTGATGGTGAACATAGCCATACCTTACGTAACTTCCGTTCTGGCCGTGACTCGGATATTTAATTTTTAATTAAACCTTATAAAGAGCCATGAAGTTATTATGGCTCTTTTTACTTTCAGGACTTATAAAATGAAACTTCTACACATACTCTTTATTGCCAGCTTTAGTTTACTCACAGCTTGCGCTGAAACAGATGTACTTACTAAAAAAGAAATGGCCGTTCAATCTAAAGCCGATGCTTATGTTTCCAATGTATTGTTTGATCATGATATGAGTGAAACAGCATCATATAAGGTCAAAAAAGATGGTTCGGTGGTGATAAAATTTACAGAGTCTGTTTCTCAAAAAAAATATACTAAAATTGTTGATTTGTTACGCTCAAATAAAGCCGTGGATAGTGTCTACGCCGAACAAAGTGGTAATGAAGTTTGTGGTACGCCTTAAAGCGTAATGACACAATAAAAGTTGAATGTGCGCATGACGATTTTTATCTCACATAAGTCCCCATGGTGATTCACTTAACCATTGCGAGAGCTCTTCGTTCGCTATAGGCCGGGTAAAATAGTAACCCTGACTAATATCACATCCTAATGTCGTAAGCATATCGTGTACTTCTTTACTCTCAACACCCTCAGCAACAACCGTCAGTCCCAGATTATGTGCGAGATCGATAGTGGAGTGAACAATAACGGCATCATCTTCATTTGTAATTAATCCATAAACAAATGATTGATCAATTTTTATTTCATTTACCGGTAATTTTTTTAAATAAGCAAGCGATGAATAGCCGGTACCAAAATCATCAATCGATAAGCTGAAGCCCATCTTGTGTAAGCGTTCGAGTAATGCAATAGCGCTTTCAGGACGAGACATAATGGCAGACTCAGTTATCTCCAGTGAAAGTTTATTAGCGCTAACCTGGTGAGAGTTCAGCAAATTTTGAATGTAATCAGGCAAGCTAGGATCAAGTAAGTTACGTGTTGATAGATTAACGGCAACACTAAGATTAATCCCGGATTGAGCCCAGGATTTAATTTGTATAATCGCTTCTTCTAATACCCAAAGCGTGAATGGGCGAATCATCCCTGTCTGCTCAATCATAGGAATAAATTTTTCGGGGGAGATCATACCCTCTACAGGGTGTGGCCAACGGGCAAGTGCCTCTACACTTTTTATTTTGCCTGTCTTAATATCAATTTTAGGTTGATAATACAGCAGCATCTCTTTATTTTTAATCGCACTACTTAATTCTCCATACAGTTTTAAACGCTTCAAACTATATGGGTCATCTGCAGAATTATAGATACAAAAACCATTCACATCGCTCTTGGCAACATTTGTTGCAATATCTGCATGTCGTATTAGCTCTTCGGGCTCCTCACCATGTAACGGATAAAAAGCAATGCCAATTACAACCTCAATATCAAGAGGTGTCTCTTCAATAATGATAGGCTCTTTAAACAGCATTTGAACTTTATCTATAGCAATATTTACGTTATCAATATTTATATCTGGCATAACGATAGAAAATCCAACTCCACTGAGACGCGCTACCGTATCTACCTCGCGTAATACTTTTCGTAAACGAACCGCCGTTTCTTTTAATACAATATCTCCATTTTGATGTCCCATTACATCGTTTATTTCCCGTAAGCGAACAATATCAAGGTTGAGCAGCGCAAGTGTTGACTTTTCTCGGCGCGCTATTTTTAACGCATGTTGCAGACGATCATGTAATAAAGAATGGTTAGGTAAGTCAGTTAATGCATCATGCAACGCTTTATGCTCAAGTTCCTCAACATATTTTTTACGCTCACTGATATCCTGAATAATAGCAGTAAATATTGGTGGCAACTCTTCTTTTGATATTTGCAGGCGCACCTCAACTGGATAACACGTACCGTCTTTGCGTTGATGTAATGTTTCAAAACTAATCTGCTTAACATCATCGTTATATAATGGCTCAATCAAAGTATAAAATTGATCCCGACTTACTTCAGGTTTGATATCAACCGGCGTTAATTGCTGTAATTCTTCTATTGTGTATCCAAGATTTTGAAGTGCACCTTTACTAACATCAACAAATTTGAGTGAGTCTGCATTAAAGGTATAGATTTCATTCCATGAATTTTCAAAGAGATTACCCATCCGTTCTGACAACATAGCGGCTTGTCGCAGCTCAGTAATATCATGAACAATTTTTGTCGTATGTTTGATATTGCCAGCATTGTCATATGTAAAGTCACAAATATCTCTAAGATATTTAATTCGCCCATCAGACATTAAAATCCGATAAGTAATATCATATGGCTCATCACTTTCACGTGAATTCTCCATATATTTCTTTACCCTATCGCGATCATCAGGGTGCACAGCATCAATGTAACTTTGGTAAGAGGCAGAGGAATCTAACGGGCTGATTTCAAATATATTATACATTTCGTCAGACCAGACAAATTCATTGTTTTTAGTATCAGATTCCCAACTACCCATACGCGCAATATGCTGAGCATGTGAAAGCTGTTCTTTACTTTCCTGAAGATTATGAATTGACGTTGTCAATTGTCGCTCTGTGTTGCCAAGGGTAAAGTAGAAAAAAATAAAAATAAAAATGCATATTAACAGTGAGCTACTGGCTATGGTGGTTATCATTTCTCTGGTGCTTTGGATACGTTGACTCATATCACGCAATAACACCATGCCCCCAACCGTTCGTTGACTTGCGTCCATTAAAGGCAAAGTGCGGCCCCAAAAAGATTGCCCGTCTTGTTCTAATTTAATGTTATTTGAGAATAAACTATTTTTTTGTTGGGATAGGATTTCGTTCAAACCCTTAGGTAATTCATTAAATGTTTGTGAAACAACGACTTGATTTGTAAGATCATTCCAGTCAGCCTTTCGCCCAAGCAACTTCATACCAGATACCCAGTCCGGTTGATGCAAAAAACTTTTTTCTATAACGACTAATAAGCTAACTTTAAAAATACGCTGCATATCCTGAATAACGGCATCAATTTCTTCACCCAGTTCAACGTAGCCCAATAATTTATCTTTCCTCCATATTGGAAGTACCGCACGAAACGTAAACGTTCCCAGGGGCCCAAGCTCTATACCAGAAAAGAAATTTTTCGCTTTTTCAGCGCCGAGCGCAGTGAAGCGTCCTATAATATCGCCGTGTCGGGAAGGTTGGTGGACACGTAAAATATTACTGCGTTGGGGATCGTGAAAATAAAAATGTGTGATGTTATG
>Ga0316205_10004876_pt1 | contig 11425 bp, 6 predicted proteins | sample 3monthpyrite_MG_FD_204941 | JGI IMG/M metagenome (GOLD analysis project Ga0316205, IMG submission 204941) | Microbial mat bacterial communities from mineral coupon in-situ incubated in ocean water Damariscotta River, Maine, United States -... | ecosystem: Environmental > Aquatic > Marine >... | reverse complement strand
TTCACGGTTTTTGGTTTGGCACGGGCCACTTTGATCTGACAGATAACTTTGCCTTCGGACTTCAACTGTCTCAGGAGCGGCACGCTGGGCTCCAGACTTTCAGGGACAATCTGTTTGTTCAGGAAGTAGCTGGTAAGCGCACGGCGCGAGCCATTGCCCCAGTCACCATCAATGCGCATCCGGTAGCAGCCAAGGCGCGCCAGCTCTGTCTGTACATCCGAGACCAGATGTTCAGGAATGGCTTCTGGCAATGCGGACGGTTCAGCACCAGGTTCGGTTGGCACGCTCAGCTCTTCGAGCAAAGACGGGTCAATGCTGGCCAAAATAGCGCGGCTCTCGTCGGTGTCAGGCAGCACCTCACGGCCCGTGACTGTCTGGGCTTCAAAGATCGAAGGTGGCAGGCTACGCGTGGCCGAAGTCATTGCCGCAATGCGAATAGTGTCACCCTGCGCGCGCGCGGCGATTGCAGTACCCGCACGGGCCAGCTCGGCGGCTTGGGCCGAGCTTCCCGTCGCGGACAACGCACCGCTTGCCGCCGCGATTGCAGCCGACCTCGTCGAACCCGACGCCTCGATGTTTTGGATGTTAATCGAGCCGTTCGGCGCCGCCGCCGGGGCGGAGCCAGGTAGGAACGTGTCAATGGTTTGACGGTTCAACGTGTTGCTTGGCGCCTGCTCAAGCGATGCCAGTTCAATGACAACTGGCCCCACATTCTCGGCAACGCCGCTCGTGGCCTTTGTCGTTTGCGAAGGCTTGACCGCATCCGGCACCGAGAAGATCAAGCCTGCATCATCCACAACCGCCACGTCCTCGGGACGGATGGCCTCGGTTACCTCAGCGGATGTGGGGGGCACGTCCTTGGGTAGGCTGGCGGGAATAGGTGCCGCAATGATCAGCGAATTTTCGTCGGCGACGGCCAATTCGAGGCTCGCACCCTCGATCAACTCTGCGGGGGCATCCACCGCGATTCCGCTATCGGCCAGCAGAGCCAGAAACCGCTCGCGGCCCTTCGGGTCAAGCTGGGCCAACATTTCGTAGTCGGCAGCGGTCAGCGTTGGTGCGTTTTCATACTCGGGCTGGAAATAGAATTGCGACCGCAGCGACGACTGGTCCCACGGGGTTTGACGGCGCAACGTGCGTTCTTCAACCTCGTTGCGGACACGGATCATCATGTCCGAGATCGAAATCGATGGTGTCTCAAGATGGTTCAGCAGTGCCGTAGTGAACGGGCTGTTCTCGCCTTGACCATCAAAGGTAACAGCCCCCGGCTCGGTGGCGAAGGCCACATAAGTGCCGATGCCTGTATTCTGTCGCGCCAGACCGCCACTATTGGCCGTAATGTTTTGGGGCAACGGACTGTTGCGGCTGGCATCGAGGAAAATCAGGGTCTGACGGTCCCGCGCTTGTAGGCGTTTGATAATGCCGTCAAGACTCCATGTTTCGTCAAAAATCGCCTGACGGGATTTCAGTTGCGCATTGACCGGCACCAAATAGTTGGCTCCTTCCAGCTGGAATGCGTGGCCGGAGTAAAAGAACAATGTCGTCTCGGCTGTCTCCGCCTGCTTCACGAAGTCGTCTAGCTTCAACCAAAACTGGTCCGAGGTCGCGTCCGTGAGCAAAGTCACCTCAAAGCCCAGATTGGATAGTGTGGCGCTCATGGCGGTCGCATCACTTTTTGGGTTCGTCAAAGAGGGGATAGAATCATAGGTTGAGTTGCCGATAACCAAGGCCAATCGTTCCTGCGCAAAAGCGGGTCCAACAAGCGAAAAGATCGCGACCACCGCTATGGCAATCAGACGCTCAAATAGTAGCCCGACCTTTGTTAAACTATGCGACATAAACCTTTGGCTATCCGTTTTACGCAAAACCATTGTTCAAGTATACCGCAAAACCCGCCTTACGGGCGAGTCACAACTTTGAAAACCATGTGAGAAATGGCCCGACACGGCCCGCTACTCGTTCGGCGGCGCAAGAAACAACGACCAGCGCTGCGTCTTTTCCGTATCCACTTCGATGAAGCGAGCCTTGATATGGCCGCGCGACCAGCAGCTGGAGATTCCACGGATTTTAAAGCGCTTGGCTTCGATACACATGCTCGTCGTCCCGTTGAGCATCGGCTTGCCAAAAACGTCTTGGGCGTAAACATAGATGTATCGACTCTCCAGCTCGTCGCGAACAACATTGGCACATTGGTTGGTTCCGATGGTCCACCAACCTTCGGTCTGGAAATCGCCATCCACGTCGCGCCCAATGGCGACATTCACCACGTCAAAGCTTTGGTTGCAAATCGCAAACTCCGCATGCGCCGCGTTGGTTCCCAGCACAATTCCGCCTATTCCAGTGAAGGTCGCCGCTGCAACGCAGCGGAGCGCGTAACTCAATGATGTGGCTGCAAGTTTCATGGCGCACAGGCTACTGCGCTTTCCTCCAAAGCTAAAGAGAGAGCTACAATATTCGATTTTCTTTGAAAAGCTGGAAAAATACTCCCATTCGTGCCATACTTAGGTTATGGCTGGGGGCCATTTTTTTGGAGAATTTATATTATGTCGATCAAGAAGCTCCTCAGTATAGGTGCCTGTGTGGTCATAGTCGGCGTTTCTGCCGGTGCTTCCTACGGCCTGTTTCTACGCCTGACCGAGCAGGTGGCCGCTCCCGCCCTTGCGCAAACAGTTGCCACCACCCAATCGGTATCATCTGACACCACCGCGCAATCGCAGTTTGTGGCCGCAGGCGTTAGCACGCAGACGCCACCAGTGAAGTCTGAAGTCCCAACCCCCGTGCTCGTATTGCCGACAGGCGTCGACCAGCCTGAACCACCTCTTCTGCGGTATGCATCTATCACCACCGATACCTCAGCAAGCATTACCCCGTCCCTGCCGCTCTTTGCCTATATAGAGGACGCTATCGTTATTGACGCGCGTCTCCAAACTGCTGTCTTGCCAAATAAAACGCAAAACACCCGCTCGGCAGCTAAGGCGCAAAGCGCCCGCCCGGCAGTACGTGACGTCGTTGTGGCCTCTGCGCCGCGCGGCACAATTGCGCCCGGCACGTCGCGCCGCTTCCGTGGGCAGAATGAGACCCGAGGCAATGCCCCCTCCGGCGACCAAGATGGCGTATTCGAGCAGAGCTTCCCACCGCGCACTGCGCTTCAGCCTGCGCAACCTCGCCGCCCTACCACTGCTGCAAGTGCCCGCGCGACCCAACGAATTGACCGGATTCGCCGCGTGTGGTCGACAGGCGTTTATCGTTAAATCAACGCTTTCAGGGCGGAATTGGCCCGGACATCTCCCTATCTGTCCCCTATCTGTCGTTGACAGGCGGGCTGCTATGCGCCCTTCTAGTGGCAACCGCCTCGCGTGCGCTGCCACGAGGCAAATGGTGCAAATTTCTTTCGGGGGACAATCGCGTGCGACAGCTAACAAAAACTATTTTAAATACGACCGCAACCGCTGCAATGGCCGCTGTGTTGGCATTGGCCAATCCGGCACTGGCTCAAAGTGGCAATTTCGCGCTGGAGCTGAACACTGCCACCGATATTGGCGACGGATGCCAGCTCACCTATGTGGCGACCAACAACACCGGAATCGCTTTGGTCGAGACCGCCTATCAAGTCGCCCTTTTCGACGAAAACAGCCTTGTGACCGGCACGCTGGTGCTGGAATTTGGCGCGCTGCCCGTGGGCAAAACCAAGGTCGTGCAGTTTAATCTGGCCGGCAAGAAATGCGGCTCGATTTCGCGTATCCTGATCAATGATGTGTCCGCCTGCAAATCGGCTGACGGCGACCACGACTTCTGCATGTCCGGCCTGATCACCAATTCTCGCAGTGACATCCAGTTGGGCGTCTAGCCTATCAATCTAAAAGCCCCCGGACATTAGAACCATCATTTCCGGGGCGTGCATCACGCATGAACGCCACCTTCTCGGTGCGCTAGTTGTCCAGTCGGAAATACTGAACCGACGCCGCAGCCTTGGAGCCGCTGGTCTGAATTTCCGTCGCGATGATCGGCATCAGCGCGGCCACATCAGCCCCGTTGCGCGCCGCATTGGCGGTGACCAATCGTGACCGCGTGGTGACGGCAACAATCATCTGCGGCACAGCGCCATCCTCGCCCGAGCTGTTCATCCCAAAACGGAAGGTTTGTGACCCGTCCGGCGCGGGCTGAAGCAGCGAGGTCAGGTTGAACGCGCCGCCCTTGCCGGACACAAGGAACAGGTAAACCGGACGACCCAGCACCCCTGTCAGAGTGCCGCTGAGCGTGTCACCGCTTTTCAGAACATCGGTGTCCAGTTCCAAAATAGGTGCGGGCGCACCCAACCGATCCAGCTGGGTGACGAAATCCAAGACCGGGCACTGGCTCGCGCGCACCAAGTGCACGCCGATGTCAGGCTCAATCCCTTGGGCCGCCTTGAAATCCGTCAGCAATTCGTCAAACGGTGCCGTAGACGTGGCGTAGCCCTCAATGGAAACCTTCTCTCCGTCTGCGGACCGGACCGCTTGATAGACGCAATCACCCGTGATGTAGTCCTTCAACCATGCCAGTTGAGTGTCGATATCGCCCGGTGTGGGGTCACGCGTCGGTTCAGTTGGCTCTGGGTCCGGTTTGGCAGTCGGAACCGGGTCGGGGTCGGGGACAGCTGTGATTGGCTCAGGGTCGGGAATAGGATCAGGTGTGACCGGCTCTGCGACCGGTTCAGGATCGGGAACAGGCTCGGGCTCTGCAACCGGCTCTGGCTCAGGGTCGGGCACCGGATCAGGTGTCGGATCAGGCGTTGGCACCGGCTCGGGAACAGGATCGGGGATCGGGTCCGGAGTCGGATCTACCGGCGGCGTCGCAACCGCCACTTCTGTGCCGCCCGCATCATTGCCGTTATCCTCGACGCCGCTGAATGGGCCAAGGCCCAACACTGCCGCGACACCAACGCCGCCTGCGACAACCGCTACGAGTCCAATGCCGATGATCTTGCCGCCGCCACCGCTCTTGGCAGGTTCGGGTTGCGGGGCTTCGGTCTGGGTCGGGGCCGTTGTGACAGGTGCAGCGCCAAACGGGCTTTCCGTCGATGGCGCACCGGTTTGTTGCCCGATCATAGACGGGTCCGGCGGCAGGCTTAATCCCGCCCCCGTTGCCGCCACACCAGTGGTCTCAGCCCTGTATGGGGCCGCCGACGTCATCGGTGGCAGGCTCGCCGGCGTACCGGTTTGCATCTGTGGCGGGGTCGAGATCATTGGGGTGATCACCGTTTGCCCCATCGCAGGGTCCGCCTCAGGCACGGGCGCATGTGCCCCATCAGGGCGGTATTGCGCGGGCACCAGTGACGGGTCGTCGATCATCAGCGCGACGTCCGCCATGGTGGCAGGGCGGTTGGCCGGGTTCGGCTCCAGCATGTAGGACAGGACCGGTTGCAGCTCGGGGTAGACGCCGGACAGGTCGGGAATACCGACGCGCGATTGTACGGCATCGACGATCGACACGCCCATCGGCAGCGCCTTGCCCATCGCGGCACCCGCTGCCATCAACGCCAGCGAATAGATATCGGAGCGCGCGTCAACGACCCCGTCGAAATGACCCAACTGCTCGGGCGAGACAAAGTTGAACTTGCCCGCAAACTGGCCATGCAATGTGCCTTCGGTGATATTGGTCGACTTGGCGATCCCGAAGTCGATCAGCTTGGCATGGTTGAGTTTGCCATCCTCCACGATCACATTGTCAGGGCTGAGGTCGCGATGAGTAATTTCCAGCTCATGCGCGCGGTTCAGGCCCGTTGCCATGCGCCGGATCAGCAGCTTGACGTCTTGTAACGACAGCGCGCCGGTCTTCTCCATCATGTCCGACAACGGAATGCCCTCGACATATTCCATGATCAGGCAGAAGCGCCCAAGCTCTTCGTCTTTGACGAAGTTCAGGTAGCGGACGATGGCCTCGTCATACAGCTTGCCAAGAATCCGCGCTTCGCGGCGGAACAGCTTGATGATCTTTTCGTCATGGGCCAGCGTTGGCAACACGATCTTGATCGCGACCTGATCGCCAGTGTGGTAGTTTACGCCGCGATAAACCTCGCCCATGCCACCGGCCGAGACCAGTTCCTCAATCTCGTAGTTGTTGTTGATACGTGTGCCGACCGGCACTGCCGTCGAGGGGGTTCCGGCCCCGTCGCCACTTTTCGCCGGCGCTTCCTCAATTGGCGTCCCGGGGGCGCCGTCCCCGAAACCTTCGGCTTCCTGCTCTGGTTTCGGTGTCAGGGCAGAAGCCGCGATTTCGGTTTTCTCCGATGCAGCAGGCACAGGTTCTTGGGCCGCTAAATTCTCGGCAGCCTTGCTTCCAGCATCAGCCGATTTCGGCGCCTTGGCGCTTTCGGGTGTGCCCGGCTCGTCTGGGATGTCGTCAATGCTCATCCGCGTTTAATATCCTTGAGTCCAGTCGAGCGGCCCACTTGCCGCTGAGGGGTCTTGTTGGCGTACGTTACACCGCACAACGATTACCGTCACATTGTCCCGAGCACCACGCGACAGTGTTGTTTCTATCAGCGCATCACACGCCGCTTGCGGGGCCTCGCTGGCCAAAACACTGGCCATCTCGTGATCTTCAACATGCTCCGTCAGCCCATCCGAGCATAAAAGAAACACATCCCCCGCCTGTAGGCTTCCGAAGGTTTCATCCGTGTTGGGGCGGCTTGATACCCCAATTGCTCGGGTAATGACGTTCTTACGTGGCCAGTGCTGCGCCTGATCGGCGGTGATTGCCCCGGAATTCAAAAGTTCCTGCACCTCGGTGTGGTCGGTGGTGACCTGGCGAAACTGCCCATCGCGCAGATGATAGATACGGCTGTCGCCGGACCAGACGCAAGCGAACAGATCTTCATGGGCCAGCAACGCCACAAGTGTCGCACCAATGGTCGCGCCGCCAAGCGCTTTCGATTGCTCCACGATCACGTCATGGGCGCGGGTCAGGCGCTCCATAAACCGCGCTTGCAGGTCGGGCGCGGAGGCGGGACGCCCAATCGACGCAATACGCTCGACAATGGCTTGCGAGGCGAAGTCGCCGGCCTCATGACCACCCATGCCGTCGGCCACGACCCAAACCCCACTTTCGGGCTTGGTCAGGTAGCTGTCCTCGTTGTGGTCACGGACAATGCCGGTGTCGCTACCGGCCCCTGTCTCGTACGTAAATTGACCCATCCCCATGGCGACTCCTGCTTAAAATGCGCTGCACATAAATTGCGATCCCTAACCCTGCGCCGGTGCTGCGGCGTCCCCCAAGGCGGGAACTTTCTTCTATTTGAACAGCCTAGTCTTTTTCCGGCTCGTCTGCCAAGGCATCCTGTGTCTCATCGTCGTCCCCCCTTGCTCTTTCGTCGCGGGCATCCGGTCTTTTGCTGAACGGCGATTGCGGGCCGTCATCTTCCTCAATCACTGGCTCCGGCTCATAGAGCGCCTTTGGCACGGGGCGTGCGCCCTCGCCCGACCACCACGGGTCCGAGACGGGGATAATCGACGGCTCCCCCTCATACTCTTCATGCGACACTGGAACCTGTTCCGTCTCGGAGGCTTCTATCGGTCCGGATTCAAGTGTGGATTCAGGCTCAGGAGCAGGCTCGTCAGCGGGGTTGCCCGCGAGCAGCCACTGAAACACGGACGCATCCGGCCAGCCCTCCGTCGAATGAAACGTCGCAGTGCGTGACGGGTCGCCCGCGCTCCACCAATAGCTCCGCCGCGCAGATGCCCTGCGGTGATCAGTGGCCGCGACATTGGCCATCATTTCCTCTACCGCGCCTGCGGTATGAATGGCCCAAAAGCCCGCATCACCGCCCTGGAAGGCTGTGGGCAGAAACCCGTCCGGCAGGCTCAACATATCGGCCAGCTCGGCGGCGGTCTCAGGCGTGTCATGCTCCAGCATCAGCGCTTGCAAGGCGTCGTACCAGCGTTGCTCCGGCACCAGGGTTGGTGGCGGGAACTGTGCGCCCTCTGCCAGTGCAATCAGCGGGAAGCGGCGGCCCACCTTGTCATGGCTGAACACCATGACGCCCGCCACAGGGCCTCCACCGGCGGCGGGGACAACCGCCTCCCCCAGCCAAAAACGTACAGGCAAAGCAATGTCATAGAACGGCTGCCAAACGTCGCCCAGAGTGTCGCGCACACGCGGCAACACGGCTCCCAGCCATTCCTCCAACGCGACCTGCATCGGCTTGGACATGCCCGCGCCGATGAAGTCCCCGAAGGCAGGGTGTTTGCCAAAGATGCCGGTCTTGCCCATCGTTCAGATCACAATCCCTGCGGGCATTTGAACTCGGACAACTCGCGCAGCGTGAACGGGTTATACAGCGCGTTGACCCGAACCGAGTAGCTGACATAGCGCCCGCCAATCGTATAGCGCACCTGCGTGGCGTCGCCCTGCTGACGCGGCGAGCCCGCCCGGATGAACTGCATGAATGCCCACGGCCCTTGGTCGAACTGGATAGAGCTTTGACGTCCGTTCATGCCCGGCAGGAATTGCAGCGTGGTAGACGACCCCGCCGATGGCCATTTGATCGTTTGCGGCACGTTACCGACCTGACGCGTGGTGATCACCTGCCCGTTCACCTCCAGCACCGCTTGGCGCACTTGATCATGCGCCGATGCTTGGCTGACCGTCACCTCCAGTTCGGGGTTGGAGCCACCTGACGGGAAGAACGCGTCGCGGATACGTGCGGCGCGTTGGAACTGCTTCAAGGTGCCAAGGCTCAACCGGTCGCCCAACTGGCTCTCGGGTGACCATTTCCAATCCTCGCCCGATTGGTCGGCATGTGGACTGAGTTGTTGCAGGAAGAACCGGTCCATCACCCCGTCCGGCGCAAAGACGCGGGCGAATTGCGCCATTGGCACCTGCCGCGAGGTTGGGCCATTGAAGGGGTATCGGCCCGTAATGATATCGTTGCACACACGGGTCACTTGGTTGGTCAGGTCTTGGTTCAGCTGCGCAATCGTGGTGTTCGCGGCGTCGCCCTCAAAGTCCTCGACTGCCTCGTTGACCATCCGCGCCAGCGGCGTTGGCAGACGCGACGCGGTGGAGCGCAGGATACCGATTTGCACCGGAAGCTGCGCCGTGGCTTGCGTGGCGTTAAAGCCCGCCGCGATCACCAAATTCTGTTGCACTTGCCCCAGATTTCCCAAAAGCGCGTCAATCGGACGACCGGTTCCGGCGGACCCGGTTTCCAAAAGCGCGTGCCATTCCGCAAATTGCGCCTCGATTGTCGCCCCGGGAACAAGCGCCTGCGCGTTACCACCGCCGCCAGCCACACCCGCACGCCGCTGCGACTTGCTGCCACCAAGGGCCGCGGTCAGGCCGATGCGGGTCAACCCGTTGGTCCGGTTGATGATACGACTCTGAATCTGGCTGACCGCCTTCCCGCCCGCCGAAGACCCTGCCAGACCGCTCACGGCGCCAGCCACATCTCCGCCAGCAAGGTCCAGCCCTTCATTGGGGTCTGCCGTCAATCGGGTCTCGCGGCTCACCGCCTCTACCAATTTCAGCAGCGGTGATGTTGTCGGCGAGGACGCCGCCGCGAGCGATGCATAGGCGGGTTTGTCAGCCGACATCGGGGCCAGTTTCAACTGGTTCAGCAACCCTTCCCAAGCGGACAGGTAGTCTTCGCGGTATTTGGCCAGCAATGCGCGGCCCAAACTACTGAGTTGAGCGTCAACTTTAGCGGTCTCGGCGTAGTCGCCCATGACCCATTGCTCGCGGTCCAGCTTGCCTGCCACTTCGCTTAACTGGTCAAGGAAAAAGTCCTGAAACCCGTCATAGGTATAAAGAGAGTTGACGCCCAACTCCCCCAGATCCGAGCCGTCGACAGTTTCGAACACTAGATAGGCATCCGGCCCCACGCGGTCCACAAGGTTGAAGTTCTCCACACCAGAGAACTCGACAGTTGCCTTGATCAACGCATAGGCCTGATCGGACACCGACATGCGCGCAAGGATACGCTCACCCGCATCCACCAGCTCGCTGTCGAGGTCCACGCGCACGTCGCGGTCGCCATCCATCTCCAGCATCGCCAGAAGGTGGTCCTCAAGATCCCGACGGGTCGCACGGTTGGTCGGTCCGGGGTAGAGGTTGTTGAAGTCCTCGCGGAACCAGCCGCGCACCAGATCATCCTCGGGTGCGGGGGCTACGCCACCCAGCAATTTGTAGACCTTTAGACCTTCATAAATCGCCAACGTCTCGTTGGTTTGCACAAACTGCGCCAGTTGTTCTTCCAGCCGCAATACAAGACGGGGGCGGAACATCCGCTCCAGCCCGTCGGCATAAGACGCCCGTGACGCGGTTTGTAGCTGCTCGCGGCGCGACAGGCCGAAGCCCTCCAGGATACCGAGATCGCCGTCACCGCCCGCAGCCACCGCGTCCAGTTCGCCGTCACCGTCAGTGTCGATCTGCTCCGGCACCTCTTGGGTCGAGGCGTAGCCCGTGGGCATATCGCGCAGCAATTGCAGGTAGCCTGAAATGGTCTGGAAGTCGGTATCGTCCACAACGACTTCCTGTAGCTCTTCGCGCGCGGCCAGCTCGTAATCCGACATCGCCGCCTGCGCCGAGCGCACCAGCGACACGTTGGCCCAGTAGGAATAGCCCCACGCACCCAGCAGCCCCAACGTCGCCAGTCCCACAAGTGTAAAGCCCGCGTAACGCAGGCCCGTGGCACGGTTCACCGCCTTGCGGTCGTAGGTCACCCAGCCCTGCTCGGGAAAGATCACATGTTTCAGCAAATCATGCAGAAAGAAGCTCTTGCCTTTGCCTGACATGAAGCCGCCCGCCATCGCGGGGTCGGCACCAAAGCTGCGGCCCATGGCGCCCAGCACCTGGTCAATCGGCGTGCCCTCTTGGGTGCCCGACGAAAAATAGAAGCCGCGCAAAAGCGCGTTGGTTTTGTAGCGGGTCGGCTCGAACACCTGGCCAAGGAAGGACGCGATGTTGTCGCGCATCATCGCCATCTGGCCCGGCAGGCCGAAAATAGCGATGCGGTTCACGCCGTCCGGCTCTTCGCTCAAGCGATCCATAACCTCGTCCGACAAACGCGCCACCAGCAAGTCGAACTCTTCACCCACCTGAGTATGGGTCTGTTCGCTGCGGCTCTTGGTCTGGAACGTGGTACCCCAAACCTTCTTGCGTCGAGAGACACTGAAGCTGGAGAAATATTCGCGAAAGCCCGCGATCAGGTCAGACTTGGTGAACAGCACATAGACGGGAAAGTCGATCTTCAGCGTCTCGTGGATTTCCGCCAAACGCGCCCGCACAACTTCTGCGTGGCGGGTTAGTGAGGCCGGGTCGCCATTCATGATATCCTCGACCGAGAAGGCCAGAATGACGCCGTTGATCGGCTGCTTGGTGCGCCCGCGTTTGAGCAACTCCAGGAAGCTCTGCCACGAGGTTTTGTCGGCCTCTGCGTCGCTGTCTT
>Ga0316205_10004875_pt1 | contig 11427 bp, 10 predicted proteins | sample 3monthpyrite_MG_FD_204941 | JGI IMG/M metagenome (GOLD analysis project Ga0316205, IMG submission 204941) | Microbial mat bacterial communities from mineral coupon in-situ incubated in ocean water Damariscotta River, Maine, United States -... | ecosystem: Environmental > Aquatic > Marine >... | reverse complement strand
CTAGTTGTCTATCCTCATTAAAGGATTCAAGTTGAAAGTATGTTTTCGAAGTACGTGCTTGACTCGATTGCGTTTTCTTAGATTGGAGAAGTAACTTGTACAGAATCGCATCATCCGCTAAAACCATTACTTCATCAATTAGTTGAGCAGAACGATTTAAATAAATAGTATCCAAATAAATGGCGGATTCAGCAATAATTGACTTCTTTTCATAACCTATGAATGAGCAATTAATAGTGTCTCCAACTTGAACAGATTTCAATTCAACTTCCCCATGAAAATTACTAATGGTTCCGTTACGGCTTCCCAATATGTGAACTGAAGCGAATGGTAGAGGTTTGTTAGACAGCGAATCTATAACCAATGCGTGAATGCTATATGTTGTATCATGCACTTGACCAAAGGCTTCATAAGAGAACAGAATAAAAAAGAGTATAGTAAAATAATTTTTCAATTGCTAAATAATATTATCTAGTACGTTGTTGTGTTTAACGTTTTGCGGCTCGCTTTCGTGCCGACCTTTCGAATATAACACTTTTCTGCATGAAGTATAGGCGACCTAAGTTCTCAATCAATTACTTAGAAACAAGAAAGAACAAAAGAGTGGAATAAGACTCTAATTGACAAATTAATATTGTAATTTAATTTAAAATTTCAATCATGAATCGAATAAAAGTATTAATGGCTTTTTGTCTTTTATGGACTCAAGGTATGGCTCAACAGGCGGACGCGGAATTCGATAGTATTGTTCAATATGATCTAAATTCAATATATGTAGTTCTGGAAAATGGGTATGACCTAGGAGCAGTGGTTGATAATGATATAAACAATTTATTGGGAGATTTTTCATGGATTCAAGAAAAATTTAATTCAGGAGAGTTTATTTCTATGAGTCAAGAATTCAAGGTTTTAGCAAAAGAAAATGACGAATTCGCACGAATATATAGAGTCACATTAAATTCAAATATTAATTCAGATGAATTGATAGGGAAAATCAAATTTGCGTTTGGAATTGACTTTTGTGAAAAAATTCCATTGTATAAATTGGATTATTCTCCTTCTGACCCAGATTATGCAACGGGTTCTAAAAGATGGCATCTTGATCAAATCAATGCAGAGGCTGCATGGGATGTAACAACTGGCAATAGCAATATTACAATTGCAATTGTTGACGATGCAATATTAACGTCACATGAAGATCTCCAAGCAAATATTTATGTAAATTCAGGTGAAATCTTAAACGGATTAGATGATGATGGAAATGGATATATAGATGACATTTCAGGGTATGACGTGGCAGACATGGATAATGATCCTAATCCACCTGTAAATGTTACAATTAACCAGTTCTCACACGGAACTCATGTCTCGGGAATTGCGTCTGGTTCAACTGATAATTCATTTGGAACAGCTTCAATTGGTTTCAATACAAGTATTATTCCAGTAAAAGTGATGCCAATACAAACGGATATTTGGATAATGCAATTCAAGGAGTCGAGTATGCTATTGCCAGTGGTTCTGACATAATAAATATGTCCTTTGGATCCTACGGTTATTCCCAAGCGCATAAGATACTATTCGATTATGCAATGAATAATGGGATAACTTGTGTTGGTGCCTCGGGGAATGATTTTTTGCAGGCTATATCATTTCCTGCGGGCTATTCATCGGTAATTTCTGTAGGGGCTTCAGATGCGACAAATGATCATACAAATTTTTCTAATTGGTCTACCGTTATTGATGTTTATGCTCCAGGTCTTAATATTTGGAGTCCAGTAGGAACAGGTATTAACGATTATGAGTTCCTAAGTGGGACATCAATGTCATCACCTTTAGTCTCTGGACTATGTGCTTTAATGCTCGCTAATGATCCAACCCATACAGCGAATAGTATACGGCAGTGTTTAATTAATTCTGCGTCGCAATTCCAGTCTAATTTAACCGGACAGCAAATAGGAATCATTAACGCCGCACAAAGCGTTAATTGTATTCCTCCCATAACAAATGTGTGTGATGCCCCATGTAATCTTGTTTATAATGGTGCCTTCGAAGTCCCTGAGAATTCAGGAATACTTTCTTACCCGACAGCAAGTGGAATAGCTGATGGCTCTGTGTGTTCATGGGAAAGTTACATTCAAACTTCAGATATTTTCCCAACAAATGAAATGGGAGCGAATCATTTTTCAAGTAGTATTGGTGCTTATAAAACGGGATGGTGGCCAGTATGGGAAGGTGTAGTTTCCAATCCAATGAAATTAGTACCTGGTGAGATGTACCGAGTTGAATTCGATTATGTTGTTTGCAATCGCCCTTTATTATCTTTCCCAGCAATCAGCCAGGAATTGGACACAATGGTTATAGCATTGATCAACAATCAATACGATTGGTATACTATGCAAGGAGACAGTAATTCTTTGGATACAACTCGCTTAAATGTATATTTAAATGTTCCCGTAGATTACGTGAATGATAATCCTTCTTGGCTGAGCTTTGACACGGTAGACTTCAATGGCTTATCACATCATGTTATATTCGAATTCCAAGCTTCGAGTGATACTTCCAGACGTAGATTATTAATCCATCCGTCGGAAGCGACGCACGAAGAGAAAAATATGTTACAGTTAGATAATATCTCAGTAAAACGAATACTTGATGATATTGTTATTACAGCAACGGATACTACAATTATTCAAGGAAATTGTACTGGTTTGAATGTTAATGGGTCTGCCTCAATATTTAATTGGGAACCTCAGGGATTTTTTACGAATCCATGGAGCCAAAGTCAAACAGTATGTCCTGACTCAACAACAACTTATTATTTGAATTTTGCAGACACATCAATGAATTGCTTTCAAACTGATTCAATAACTATATATGTTGTTGATGACACGTTAAATCTGGAAAACCTTGATTTTGAATTTGCAATTTTCCCTAATCCGTCTAAAGATGTTTTTACTATTTATTCTGATTTAGTCTTTGAAAAAATAGAAGTTCGTGATTTGTTGGGTAAACTGGTGACCAGCGATTATTCTAATAAAAAAATTAACCTGTCAACTTACCCAGATGGCGCTTATTTTGTAAATTTTTCCCTTGATAGTGGAGTAATAACAAGAAAATTATTAAAAGTACATTATTGATTATTCATCTTTATTTTTAAGATATGTTCATGCTCTTTAACCTCGTTTTGACGACACCTAATTGGGGCATCTCTCGAACATGGCGCCCCGACCTTCTGTTCTGACTAACGTTTTTTCAATTCATTAATTATCAAACACTTGTAAAATTGAATTCATTGGTCTGAATATCGAATTTAGCGATTTTCTTTTGCATTTCTCGTACGATTCTTTTTCGTTTTTCATCAAGGAACTCATAGGGGTTGATGGGTTTGTATTCTTGTCTATTTATTATCATGTTCCAGATGATAATCGCAAGTTTCCTGGCTGTTGCGGTAATTGCTGCTGACCGTCCTTTTCGGATTGATATTCGAATAAAGAAATTGTGAAGATTGGCATTTTTAAGATTTCCAATAACATTAGCAGCTTGTCTTAGAGCGATTTTGAGACGATTACTACCTTTTGGAATTTTGTTGCTTAATATTTTTCCTCCAGATATTTTATTGTTGGGAGCAAGTCTCAACCAGGAAGCAAATTGTTTGCCAGTTTGAAATTTCTTAAATCCTTCTGGCCCAATTTCGCTCATGATGGAAAGTACTGTTGAATGACTGACGCCCTCAATTTGCATGAGATCAACGCCTCCAAAATATTTGTAAGCAACTTGATTCAGATCTATATTTTTTGGTGTATTCTTAGTGATGCGCTTATATGATTTTGTTGGTGCTTTTAGTTTTTTTAATTCAGGTCTTCCTCTGAAAAAGTCATTCATGAATCGTGCAATCATTTTGTCGCATTGCTCAATTTTCTTCTGTATTTCATTATAGGTTTGGAACTCCTGTTTTAGTGCAAAGAGAAAATCTTTTCTACCGTTGCTTTGCAATGCTTTGGCTATTTCTTGTTCCGACTTACGACAGTTTCCATTTCTAAGTGCAGCTAATTTCTGCGGGTCCTTTTCTCCTTTGCAGATTAATGCAATGATGCTAAGTCCCGTCAATCCACAGATATCATTTACAACCACATCCAATCTAAGGTTCATGAGTCTTAAATATTTGGACATTTTCTTTGAAGTTGAAGCGGCAGTATCGAGTAGGTTTGTACGATGTCTACAATAGGTACGTAATTGTTCAGTTGTATGATCGGGTAAGAAGCTACCACTTAACAAGCCTAGAGAATGTAATTTTTGTATCCATTGACAATCGAGTACATCTGTCTTTTTTCCTTTGATGTTCTTTGTGAATTTCCCATTGGCTAAAAGCACTTCGAAGCCAGCATTTTGCAAAGCGGTAAATAAATTTTGCCAATAGTTTCCCGTCGCCTCCATGGCAACAGTTGTAATCTCATTTTCCGCCAGCCAGTCGATTAATGCCAAATGATCTTCAGCATACACTCCAAATTCTTTTACTTGATCTGAACCTTGTCCAATGGCGGTGTAATGTGATCGACTGCCGATGTCAATTCCAGCAGCGTTTGGGTTGACGATTTCTAAATTCATTTTCCTCTTACTCATAATAAAGATTTAAAATTATTTTTAAAAAGCTTTAATAGAATGTACTTTTGATAGAGACTATTCTGATCGGGGTTACTCTTTGAGTACCACCATTGAAGTCATCACAAGCCTTTGGTGTAGCGGGAAACTCTACCAGAGGCTTTTTTACATTCCGACCAGAATTGCGCGCGAGCTGTAAGCATCAATTGAAGATCCGGTTTGAAATAAAGCCAGATAAATTTAGAAATATTGTTTTTCGTTAGCTTGGGAAGTCAGTTTCTCTCGGGACACAGGGGGAATTGCGTATAACGGTTTGCAAATAGGCAATGGCGCCTTTTCAAATATAACCGTTTTGGCACTTTTGTTTATTTGCTGTTAGCAACATCCTTAATTATTTCGCTAGCCTCCAGTTTCATTGATTCATACTTTGAAATGAACTCTTGACACCTTTGGTTTGCATTTTTATTGTCCTTATTTATCCAGCCAGCTCGTTTGCCGAGAAATTCGATCCTATTGCCCAAATCTTGACATAATTCCCAATTGTTACTGTCGCCAAAGGCTCCGCAAATGGTATTAGGTAAAGCAGTTTCAAGAAACGCATATTCATTTGTTGTAAGCGTACCTAGTCCAATTCGAATACGTTTTAGTTTATTCAAATGGAGAACGGAAAGAAAAGCAGGATAATCTGATTTGACAGATACAAACCCTAGTGCTAAAACTTCAAGATTTGGAAGATCTTTGAGAAAATCTAAATTCTCAATTGGTTGATTCCAGTCAATTGTTCCATCAATGTGCAGATATTTTAGATTGTCAAGTCCACTTAAACCACTAAAATCACTCACACGTTTGAGGTTTTCGAAATGCAGAGATTTGAGTTTTTTTAATTCTGAAAATGGTGTTAAATTGGAGAATCCCGAAACATACTCGAAAACGCATTCTTCCAAGTTGTCAAATGCCGATATGAATTCAATATCATTAAGTCGAACATGAGATATTCTAAGTCTTTTTATTCCATTTATTGAAGAAACTGCTTTAACCTGTTCTTTGTTAGGTTCATGGAGTGTTAGTTCTTCTATGTTTGGCAACTCAAAAACTTGTTTCCAATGTTTGTCGTCTTTACTAATAGTAACAATCTTGGCTTCATTTGGAGTCTCAATCTTTTGATCCAATGAAAATGCAAACCTTTCCATATTTGGAATTACTGTCCAATAATCACCTTCACGGTCAAGGAGGTCTGCGAAATGATGTTTCATTGTGTATTTCTAATTGTTGCCAACGGTTCTAAGCTCGTATGTTTGAACCTTGAACATGTATTATCGCATGGGTTGCGTTATACGCATCGACTTATTACTCCATTCTAAATATTTTTTGTGTAGTACCATCACTATAAATATAAATCATTAGAGTGTTTGGTTTGTCTTCTATTTCCTGCCCCAGTAGGTTTACGATCTTGATAAGGTTTTTTTTAGATTGGGGAAGTGCGATGAGTCCCATGCTTGGAATACAGGTTTCTATGGCAGTAGAGACGCAAATATCATCAAAGTAATAGTAAGCATAGCTACCAAATGGAGTTGAACCTAGAAGTAGGCTGTCCGTATTTTGATCATCAAAGAAATTCCCCAACATAATATAATTATATGTAGAATCTGCAACGAAGGATCCTTCAATAGTAGTCCAGTCTGATGTGTCTGAAATGATACCGGGAAAATATACATGTGGTAAATTATTTATTGGAGCGACAGTAACTGATGGTGTATAATTAACAGTAGAAAAAAGTACACCTAGCCCACCAATGGCATAATAGTAGTCGTACGTGTCATCTAGACTAAGATTTACCTTAAAGGAAATGAAGTATTCTACTCCTATTGTTAGTGGTGTCGCAAGCTCTCTACCAATCACTTCACGTACATCGGAAATACCACCATTTCGATAAACAATGGCACCAGCATATGCGTTTCCATCATATGGCATTTGATAACCCGCATAGTTGTTGGGAACGCCGAAATTAGAATTGGATGGATCGCAGGAATTAAAATAGTCCGGAGATTCCGAATAAGTTGTCCAACCGGTAGAAAATTGGATTTGAGAAAAATCAGATGGACACATTATGGTATCCTCAAAACTTGGATTTGGCACCAAGTTTTGGGAGGAACTTTGAAATATAACAAAGAGTGCTAATATGGTAAGTGTAATTTTCAATTCTGACTAACGTTTTTCTAAATGTTTAATTGTCATGTAGTTACAATTTAATATTTTCTCTCGAAAATCAACTTCATTAACGTTAGCTTGGGAAGTCAGTTTTTCTCGGGAGACAGGGGGAATTACTTATAACGTTTAGTGTAAAATGCGTTTTAATGCATTTTTACACAGCGTTGTGTGATGTTAAATTTTTTGATGGAAGCTAAATTGGAGCTGATTTTTTCTCCAACCATCTGTTGATTGATTCATGATTCCTAGCTGAACTTTAAGCCCCTTTTTAATTACGTAGCCAAGCGCTAAATAAAATCGATTTCTATCAAATATTTCTACACTATTTCCATTACCTATATTCCTTTGTCCATTGATGAAAATTTCATTATATAGGGCTAAGTAAAGCGTTTTGTCATCCATTGCCGCTTTGTTCAATGGTATATTTAAAAATAAATTATATCTATAACGTGTTCTAAAGTCTTGATTTTCAACAAATCTTTGCTCGTACCGAAATCGGTGATTAGTATAGAAACGATTGCCAAATTGAACAGGAAATAGCGCTTCCTGGTAAATTCTACTCTCTGATGTAGTTGAATTATCGGCTCCATAACTTCCAGTAGTTACATTTCCATAACCGAGGGTTAGTTTAATATCAGCCTTTTTAGGTTTATATGTTATTCCTCCACGTAATAATAGTTGTTCAAGGTCTCCAGCAATATTCCAATTGCGATATTGAATGTCTCCTTGAACACCCCACGAGCTTTCTTTAAAATTTGTATTGAAAAAATACATATACCATGCTCCTAATTTGTCTTCATTTATCTGTGCTTGTCCTAATGTTGGAAGGAGTAAGGAAATACACATAACTGATAAGAATATACTTTTTTTCATATTTAATAATATCACACAATGTTCAAGGCTATGCGTAGTACGGCTTATTAACTTAGGTTGTTTTTTCGAAGATAAGAAAAAGCGATTAAGCTTTTGAGTATAGTATTGTTAACACATAAGTGATCTGTCGAAGCATGCCTCCCATCGCTTGAGAGTCGTTTTGATTAGTGACTTTAAAATCAATGGGGATGTTGTGTTTGGCGTCTACCGAAGTTTGAACCGAATAGGCGACCTCGGTAATGTTGTTTCGGGTAATCATTTGTCGACTATCAGGATCTGAGGTAGATACTTGCACTTCGCCTGTATCGTCGAGTTGCTTAGTTATCGCTTCGTATTTCTTGCGCTGCTTTAAATGCTTTTCAATTTTCTGTTTCGTCTGCTTATTTTGGTCATCATTATCACCATCTGCATTCGCTAGCAGACCTGCATACTCTTCGAGTTTAGCATCGATATATGCAATGTGTCGCTCAATTTTCTTAGGATTGAAATTGTTTTTCTTGGAGTTTTGAGCGCGTAACTTGGTGCTATCTCCAGCGATGAGTTTCCCTCCGATCAAATCAAAGGTGCGTGCAAGCTTGACTGTTGCACGGAATACTTTTCTGATCCCTCGTCGATTGTCTTTTCTAAAATTAGCAATCGTGTTGTGATCGGGCGTAAGCGATTGCATTAACCACATCGCTTCGATGTTCCGCTTACACTCTTTCTCCAAATCGCGTGATGAGCGTATTTTATTTAGATAACCATAAATGAATAGTTTCAAAAGGAAACTCGGGTGATAGTCGGGTCTGCCGTTTTCGGTGAAATTGGCTTTAAAGCCAAACTCCTCCAAGTTGAGGGTGTCCACAAAAAGGTCGATAAGTCTTACTTCATTATCAGCGTCAATGGATACTTCAAGCGATGCTGGAAACAAGTGCGTTTGAGTTCTGTCGTGTCCTTGAATGAATTTCATGGTTTAAGATAGAGAGAAATTCGCGTTTTTGGAAGGTCGGGGGAATTAGGTTATTCACAAGGTTATTAGACAGTTTGACGGTCTGCAAATAGGCACAGGCGCCTAACAAATATAGTGCTTTTGGCGCTTGTGATTATTTGCTGTTAGGTACAGTTTTTCTATTCCCGCTTGAATCCCATTCAGATTCGAATTGTGTTAAGTTTATTGAGCCAGTAAACTCCCTTGAATAGTTTGATCCTAGCTTCATACGAAGTTTGGTTTTGAAATCACCCGTATATACCAGTTCTGATGTAACTACGATTTGTTTTGGTGGCAAAATTATTGATTCTACACCCGTTCCCACACATATAGATGAACCTGTCTTCTATTGGCTTCCATTCTCCTTTTTTGTTGAGTGCTTCTGTGATTAAAGGAATGTAACTTCCATAGCCAATATATATGGCGTCAGAATGTAGATTTTCAATTATTACGGGATAAGCCTTTCGCATTTCATTCGTTATGAATTGAGTGGTATCAACTAATATGTTCAGTTCCACAGAATCATAAGAGATATAATCTCGGAAATTCATCCAATCCAGAAAATAATCAGAGTACTTACCTTCTATTATTCGCATTGTATCAGTACTTCCTGGAGGAGGAGGGTAAAGCCTTCCAAAAGTTCTTTCAACTCTTATAGTGTCAATTATTTCACTAAAATAAAGAGGGTTATGATTACCATCATTCATCCAAATCATATTGACTTTATCCTCCGCTAGTTCTTCTTTATCAATAAATACTGGGAAATCAAATTCTACATCAGTTTCATCTTTTTCTTTATCACTCAGGGGTGAACAGACCAATAAAACTGACGCAATTAACAGATATGTGATTGTGGTTCTCATTGTACCTATGCTTTCGTGCCGACTCTCGAATATAGGGAATTTAAGGCATGAGGCGATGTTATAGACAGCATTAATTTAACTAGTCTTCAGGGAAAATCAGTTTACCTAAAGAGTGTTTCAGTTTGCCTTCAGGATAAATCGTTGTTTCACTTATCTTCTTACGCAACACTTTCCATTCTGCCTTGGTCAGTTTCATGCTGTCAATGCTAAACAAGTCGTCCGTAGAATATATATTCAGTAAAACAAAATATTTAATTCCGTCTTGTTTGAGCTTCTTATACGGACGGGCTGAAACCAATACGCTGTCTTCACTAGTTGTCCATTTCAATTTGGAGTTGCGATTTATTAATTTTTCTTCGATTCCTTTAATGCATTCGGTTGACGGGCATTCGACAGTAAAACGATAATAACAATGTTTCCTGTAATACAGATTCATTAGGTATTCAACGGTATCATTAGCACAATCGAATGGAGACGATTGGTCATTCATTTTTCTAATTTTTACTACATCAGGATCTGTATTCATCATGGATCCTTTAGCCGCATTATCAGCGTAAAAAATAATGAAGTGATCAGGTTTCTCCGCTATATGAGTTTCAAGTTCAAACTGAGCGTGAGAACAGACTGCAAACAAAAGACTGTAAAGAAAGCAGATAAATTTCATACGTAATTGTCTATAACATTTAGTATATGAAAAGTAGGCGGTTTCGAAGCACCAAACTTTCGGTTACGCACGAACTTTGATACGAGTCAAAAGCCTTGAATTTATTACTGTTTCGCCTATTTTTTATATACATTGTTACCTGCTGGCTTTATTTTTTTGTCCGTTCTTCAGCGTTGGCAAAGACATACTCTTTTACAATTTTTGGTGTAGCGTTGGCTATTGCGAATTGTAAATGTGTATGGCTTTAAGCGTTGGCTTTACATTGCTGAAATTATTAAATTCCATTGTTTTTTATGTTCATATTTCAAAGCTGTATCAGATTCTATTAAGTCCACATAATTTGATATAAACTCTGATGTCTCTGATAGAAGACGTAAATAATATTTTAAAGAATTTATAAGACCATTTGCAATGACGTGGCAACCGTGAATATTCTTTATTCGTTCGATTTCTTTCTCGATTTTTTCCGATTCACTTGAGTCAATATCAGCTGTCGATAATAAATAATATCTATTTACTTGTGTTGTCTTAAATTTTTCAAAAGCGTCTTTTACAAGTTGTGCATTAATTTGTATTCCGTGTTTAACTTCTACTGCCTCAAACTCTTTACCTTTGTCATCTACAATATCAATATCTCAAATCCTTCCGCTTCTTTTATCAGCAGAAGTATGACTAACAATTTCAAGAAGTGTTTTCCCTTCAAATCTTTTAGCTTCTTTCATTAGGCATTCATAGGCAGCAAACAATGCCAAAACTGGAAGACGAGAAGCTCCGTCTGCTGTGTATTTAGCGTTGAAATGTTTTGTAAGTAATTCAATTATTGTTGCAATTGGAAGATTTAAAGGTTTCGCCAAATTAATTTCTTGACTATTTCTTTTAATAATTAATCCCTGCATTAAATAGCTCAAGCATTTGTCCAAGTCTTTATCTTTTTGAACAAAATCAACAGTTTCTAAAAATGATGTTTTTAGAATGTCAGGTCTTATTGCTCCTGAATAATTTTTATCGTAAGGAACTTTTTGCTCAAGAGAACGTGTTAACCAACCGCTTTCCGCCATTGCAGGAAACTTTACACTTTTTAGGAATGGTGTTACATACTTAGTGTCAAATGTTCTCCCTGAATATCCGTTATCAATGCTCGTCTGATGATTTCTGATGTCTTGCGTTGGATTTAGAGTTTTATACATAAGCTAGTAAGAATAACTGTTAGTACTCCTTTTGATGATTCTGACTTACTAAGAATTACATCTAAA
>Ga0316205_10004874_pt1 | contig 11427 bp, 10 predicted proteins | sample 3monthpyrite_MG_FD_204941 | JGI IMG/M metagenome (GOLD analysis project Ga0316205, IMG submission 204941) | Microbial mat bacterial communities from mineral coupon in-situ incubated in ocean water Damariscotta River, Maine, United States -... | ecosystem: Environmental > Aquatic > Marine >... | reverse complement strand
TGAACCTATTGATAAGATGATCTCACCTCCTAACACCTACAGAACCGCAAGTGGGGCTCCCGGAAAAGCTTATTGGCAACAACGTGCAGATTATAGGATAAAGGCGACTTTAGATGAATCAAATAATACAATCACAGGTGAAGAAACTATTACTTACTATAATAATTCTCCTGATGATTTAAGCTATTTGTGGATTCAGTTAGAACAGAATGTGAACAGAAAGGGAAATGAAGATTTTGGGTACTTTTATAATGATCTAAAAGACTCTATAAATGCACGTCAGATGCAGTTCCTTACCAGAGCTATTGACTTTCCTGCAGGATATACCATTAAGTATATAAAAGATGTTAATGGGAACTCCATGAAATCTTTGGTTAATAACACCATGATGAAAGTACTGCTTACAGAGTCCCTTAAATCTGGCTCATCTTTAAGTTTTTCTATTGCATGGTCCTACCCGATTACAGACCGAAGCATGTTTTTTTTATCGAGAGAAGGTTATGAATATTTCCCTGAAGATGACAATACTGTTTACCTAATTGCCCACTGGTTTCCCAGAATGGCAGTTTACAATGATACCGAAGGCTGGCAAAATCAACAATTTCAAAGGCTTGGAGAATTTGCATTAGAATTTGGAGATTATAGTGTTGAAATAACCGTTCCCGAAGATCATATAATTGCATCAACAGGTATTTTGCAAAATAGTGGTGATGTCCTTACCAGGACACAACAAAATAGATTGAAAGAAGCGCGTGGGTCTTTTGATAAACCTGTAATGATTGTTAGCAAAGATGAGGCTGAAGATAATGAGAAAACAAAATCCACCAAACTGAAAACCTGGAAATTCAGCGCTACAAACGTTCGCGACTTTGCTTTCGCATCATCTCGTAAATTTATTTGGGATGCACAAGCTGTTAAGTTGCCAACTAATACCGTTATGGCTATGTCTTTTTACCCTAAAGAGGGGCTGCCGGTATGGAAGGAAGAATCTACAAAAGCTATTAAAAATGCACTCGAAGTATATTCTGAGGCTACTTTTGATTACCCCTATCCGGTGGCTATTTCAGTGAACACCTCCAATATAGGTATGGAATTCCCCATGATTAGTTTTAATGGTGGCAGACCTAAAAATGGTAAGATCAGTAATGCTGCAAAACAGGGGATGATTGGTACAATTGTTCATGAAGTGGGTCATAATTGGTTTCCCATGATTGTGAGTTCAGATGAGCGTAAATGGATGTGGATGGACGAGGGTTTAAACACATTCCTTCATCAAAGAACTATTTCAGAAAGATATCCGGGATTTAGCAGTACAACACCTAAAACCATTGTGCCTTTTATGAGCGGTGATAAAAATATTATGCGTCCTATTATGACAACCTCTGATAGCGAATTACTAACTCAGTTCGGAAATAATTTTTATATGAAACCTACTGTGGGCTTACAGATGTTAAGAAACTCAATTGTTGGACGCGAATTATTTGACCAGGCCTTTAAGGAATATGCCAATCGGTGGAAATTTAAACACCCAAATCCTGCAGATTTATTCAGAACGCTCGAAGATGCAAGTGCGGCCGACTTAGATTGGTTTTTCAGAGGTTGGTTCTTTACAACGGATAATGTTGATATGGAACTCACTAATGTAAAATGGTATAAAGTAAATGAAGAAGAGTTCAATAATAAGGATCAGAAAGAGACCATTAAATTAAAGATTGAAGGTGAAAACTCTGGTGAAAAAGCAAAGGATTTTTCCAGTGGTCCAGAAGCCATAACCATGACCTCAACACCTGATGGAAGCTATGGCGGATTTTTATCAAGAATGGATGAGCCAGAGCTTCGCAAACAACTTTCAGGTAAAAATATTTATGAGGTAAGCATTAAAAATGTTGGTGGACTGGTAATGCCTGTTACTATAGAGTGGATATATACCGATGGATCCAATGAGATTGATACATTACCGGCAGAGGTTTGGCGCAGGAACGAATACGAAATTAAAAAGACTTTTATAAAAGAAAAAGAAGTTTCAAAAGTGAATTTAGATCCTAATTTTGAGTTTGCAGATACGGATATGACAAACAATACCTTTCCCAAAATAGAAACTCCCTCAGAATTTGATGAGTTTAAAGCGAAGAAGACAACTAATTAGCGTTTATAGAAATAAATAGACCCATATACAAAGAATATAAATTAAAAAAGACAGCCAATATGGCTGTCTTTTTGCATTCTAATCACATTTAGATGTGATTAAACAGTATTTTTAAGAATTATCTGCAACCGTAGCTTTAGGCGCATTTTTTTTAACCGATGCAATCCCGCTAGCCATAGAGGAAGCAGAGGCATACATCTGACTGGCGCCTATCACCTGCCCATTAGACGCTTTTAAATTAAAATAAGGGCGGCCGTCCTTTGCCTTATTCCTCTCGAACATGGCATCATTTTGTGAATTTTTCCTAACGGATTCTATCCCGTTATCACATGCAGCTTTAGAATTATAGGCTTCACTGCTTAGAATTACCTGTCCGTTTGATGATTTTAAATTGAATCTTAGCTTTCCAGCTTTGTCTTTATTAATTTCAAATTTTCCCATTGGTATGTTTTTAAATACTGTTCGTAAAATTAACGAAAAAATTGCATATTTCTTTATTATTTTAATACCTCATACAATTTTATCACCCCCTGATTGTGAATAACCTGGCATTAAAAAACAATACTTTTCTTATTCTAAATTATTGTCCTAAAAAATTAAAACTTAGACAGGATTTTTACTGCGTGCCCCATTCACAAAATACATTTTCATTTTGCCCCGGTTCTTAACTGGAATTTCTCCTCTGTACTTACAGTTAAATTCATCTTTTATCAATTCAAAAGTGTGTTCACTGATATTGATCTTCCCTGTTGCGGAATTTCAAAAAAGAATTTGCTAATTCCTTTAAGGAAATTGATGGGTAAATAGTTGCAATATACCTGTCCCTTTTAAAATGGCATTGGGTTAAAGAGTAGAACAAGGCAGAAAAGGTTAGTATGGGAATGACCTATATTTACATGATGAATTACCATCGAACACAAAGCTTTTAAAATATCATGAAGAAGTTTATTAAATTTTTACTAATCATTGCGGGGCTATATCTCTTACTTCTTATCCCGATGCCTGAAAATAAAAGTGAACCTCAAAAGGCATCAGAAATTCCTTTTATTTGGGATCAGGATGCCCTTTGGGAGAATTTGGAGATTGCCTTTCTCCAGGCAAAAGCAATTCCATCTGAAGAATTGGATTCTATAGTACAAGATATGGCTTTTGAAAATGATAGTATCCTAAACGCCTATGTAGATAAAGCTATAAAACCTGAAGATGGATTTTACGCATTAATAGAACGTAGATTTTTCCAGATTGCTCCGCTGATTGCCGCACAGGAAAACAAATCTGATTGGCATATTCGTTTTTATAACCGGGTAAGAAAAAAGATAAAACTAGATTCCCGCTTTTGGGATATGAACAGTGCCAGCGCCCGTAATACCTCTTACCGCATTCTATATGGTATGAGAGCCGCAGTAGAGGAGATTTTATTGCAATCCAGCGATGATAAGTTTGTATCCACAACCTTTGTTTCCGACGAAGCTTCTGCTACTCCTTCTGTAGATATCCTGGGAATAAAAGTACATAGTGGTGATCTGCTCGTAAGCCGCGGCGGAGCAGAGGTTTCAGCTTTCATTTCGAGAGGAAATGATTTTCCGGGAAATTTTTCACACGTAGCCATTATCCATATAAGCGAGGAGACTAACGAGCCCTATTTAGTGGAAGCTCATATTGAAAAAGGTGTGGCTATAGCAACCCTGGATGAGTATTTGAATGATAAAAAATTGAGATTTATGGTGATGAGGCCCAGGGTGGATTTGGAACAAATGATCGCAAATCCTATGCTCCCCCATGAAGCATCCTTATATATTTTTAATGAATCTCAAACCAGGCATATTCCGTATGACTTTAAAATGGACTATTACGATTCTTCGGCCATGTTCTGTTCAGAAGTTGGATCATATGCCTATAAGCAGTTTGGGATTAATTTATGGGAGTCTGAATCTACCATCTCGTCAAATGGGATCATTGAATGGCTGAACAATTTTGGGGTGGAAAATTTTGTAACCCAAATGCCCTCTGATCTTGAATACGATCCAATGCTAAGCGTTGTAGCTGAATGGAGGGATAAGGAAATTCTTTTTCAGGATCATGTAGACAATGCTGTTATGGATGCTTTGATAAGTCGTGCCAATGAAGGTGAAAAACTCGATTACAATATTTGGATGCTGCCCGTTGCAAGAGTGATTAAAGGGTATTCCATTTTTCTTAATACCATAGGAAAAGAAGGGATTATTCCGGAAGGGATGGGGGCTGTGACAGCATTGAAAAACATTGATTTTGTAGACCGGTTTAAGAAATGTAAATCCCGGACGGAATTAAAAATAAACACCTTTAAGGAAGAAAATAAGTATATACCGCCTTATTGGCAAATGGTAAGATTTGCCGAAGAGAGTTTAATAAATTAAGTTGTCCTTAAAAAGGATAATCTTTTTTACAAGCTTCAAAATCACCCGGCGGTAAGTGCGTCTCATGTTCACGAACACGCCTGGGAGATTAATCCCGGAATGAAAAAGTGGGTGCATCAAAGGCTTCTGTGTCATTTACTTCAAGCAAGTACTACTGTGGGAACGAATAACAGCTAAAGGAATAACAACTTTTTGCATTTATCCGGTGAATTTGTTTTTAAAGTGACCTATCTATTGGTTATATTTAAGAGATTGAATTATCCTAAAATGAATACAAACTTCGACGCTATCGTCATTGGGTCCGGAATTTCAGGTGGATGGGCCGCAAAGGTATTGTGCGAACAAGGACTTAAAACCTGTATCGTGGAACGGGGTAGAAATGTGGAGCACAATAAAGACTATCCTACTGCTCTTTTACAACCGTGGGAGTTTCCCCATGCCGGGTGGATGCCAAAGGCCTTCAGAGATGAAAACCCCCTGATCACCAAAGCGGCAGGTTTTGGAGAGGACACCGCCCACTTTTTTATTAAAGATAACGACCAGCCCTATGTACAAAAAAAGCCTTTCGATTGGATTCGCGGATTTCAGGTAGGTGGAAAATCCTTAACATGGGGCAGAGCTTGTCAGCGATGGAGTCAATCCGAATTTGAATCCCCTTCCAAATATAATTATGGCATTCAGTGGCCGGTAGATTACGCGGAAATGGCGCCCTGGTATCATTTAGTGGAAGATTTTATCGGAGTATGTGGAAATAAAGATGGGTTAGAATCCATGCCCGACGGGGAGTTCCTGCCCCCTTTCGAAATGAATTGTGTAGAACAGCACATGAGTACCGCATTGGCCAACCAATATCCGGACAGGCATTTGGTACACGGAAGATGGGCGCACCTGACCAAACCTAAAGAACATCATTTAGAGTTAGGCAGAGGAAAATGCCAGGCAAGAAATCTTTGTATGAGAGGTTGTCCTTTTGGTGCTTATTTCAGCAGTAATTCCAGCACCATACCTTCGGCACAACGAACCGGCAACCTTAGTATTCTTTCCGATGCGGTTGTAGTTAAAATCATTTATGACGACCAACAAAAAAAGGCTACAGGAATTGAATATATAGATACGGCCACAGGATCGCGACAGGAACTAAAGGCCAGCATAATTTTTGTAAACGCCTCTGCCCTGAACTCCAATCTTATTTTATTGAATTCTACTTCCGATCGTTTCCCGAACGGTTTAGGCAATGATCATGATATACTCGGACGTTATGTAGGGTTTCATAATTACAGGGGATATGCCTCGGGCAGGTTCGAAGGATTTAAAGACACCTATGTGTATGGCAGGAATCCTTCAGAACTTATTTTGGCAAATTTTAGAAATGTATATAAGCATGAAATGCCTTTTGTAGGAGGGTATACCATTTTTAGTGGGGCCTACAGGTCACGAAATGAAGAGGCTCCGGAAAATGGCCCTGGAATTGGGGCAGCATATAAAGAAGGCCTGCGTCTTCCGGGAGATTGGCGGGCATATATGTATATGCAGGGCGAGACCATTCCAAAAGCATCTAACCGCATTTATTTGTCTGACACAGAAAAAGATCCCTGGGGAATACCACAACTAGTAATGGATGTGAATTATGATGATAACGACGAATTGATGGTTCAGGACTTTTTAAAGGAAAGCAAAGCTATGCTGGAGGTCATGGGGTGTTCAGATATTGAACAAAACGATTCAAAACAAGCACCGGGTCTGGACATTCACGAAATGGGAGGGTGCAGAATGGGCGCAAATCCAAAAACATCTATGCTCAATAAATATAACCAACTACATCTGTGTCATAATGTATTTGTCACCGATGGAGCGTGTATGACAAGCACCGGGAACCAAAGTCCTTCTTTACTTTATATGGCATTTACAGCAAGAGCTGCGACCTACGCCGCCGAACAATTTAAAGCACAAAGTATATGAAAAGCAGGCAACAAAATCAGGTGGGCGTTGGGATTATCGGATCTCAATTTATCTCTAACATTCATGCTGAAGCACTGAAAACGGTTGCTGATGCAGTTGTTTTGGCCGTGATTTCGCCAAACGAGGAGCATGTAAAAACGTTTGCGGAACATCACAAGATCCCGAATTGGTTTACGGATATCGATGCCTTCCTGGCCATGGACGAAATAGATATGGTGATCCTGGGCGTTCCCAACCATTTGCATTGCGAATTAGCCGTTAAAATAGCCCAGGCAAAAAAGCATGTAGTGGTAGAAAAACCGCTTTGTTTAAGCCTGGAGGAAGCAGACATCATGATTGAAACCTGCAAAAAAAATCAGGTTAAACTTATGTATGCGGAAGAGCTCTGTTTTGCTCCAAAATATGTTCGCCTAAAATCACTGTTAGATGAAGGGGCCTTAGGGTATCCCGTACTTTTTAAACAGTCTGAAAAACACGACGGACCTCATGCGGCTCACTTTTATGATGTTGAAAAATCCGGGGGTGGCGTTATGATGGATATGGGATGTCATGCCATTCAATTCTTTAGATGGTTAAATCCTGAGGCTTCCATTGTTTCGGTATATTCACATATGCAAACAGCTGTCCATAAGGATAAGACTATTGGAGATGACAATAGCGTACTCATTTTAGAATTTAGCAATGGGGTAACCGCCATTGCAGAAGAAAGCTGGATTAAAAAAGGAGGGATGGATGATAAAGCGGAAATACATGGTAGTGAAGGAGTTGCATACGCAGATGTCCTGCAGGGAAATTCTATCCTGACCTATAGTGAAAAAGGGATAGGTTATGCTGTGGAAAAAGCAGGAAACACAAAAGGCTGGAGTTTCACTATGTATGAAGAACTTTGGAACTATGGATTTCCACAGGAGATGGCACATTTTGTAGACTGTGTAAAAAATGATCTTACCCCTTTGGTTACAGGGGAAGATGGCAGGGCTGTATTAGAAGTCCTTTTTGCGGCCTATGCTTCCGCAGGAGAAGGAAAAAAGATCATGATGCCTTTTAAAACTGATGCCAAAAAACCTTACTTATTATGGAAAAAATAAATCGCAGAAATGCTATGGGGATATTAGTCCGGTGGTCTGCAGGAAGTTTTATACCCTTTTCCTGGATTTTGGAAGGTTGTACTTATGGTAGCACTATATCATTATTTAATAAAGAATATCAATCTCTCCTGGGTGCCATTGTCGAAATTATTTTACCTGAAACAGACGAATCTCCGGGAGCCAAAGAGGCAAACGTTCATTATTTTATCGCTCTGATTGTAGAAGATTGTTATGAAATTGAAAATAAGGACAGAATTTTAGTAGGGTTAAACCAATTACTTAAAGATGGGTTTCTAGATTTTTCAACACAAAAAAAATATAAAGTAATTGAGCAACTAGACAAGGAAGCTAATTCGGCAACCCAAAAATTCCCTCATTATTTTAAGGACATTAAGTCCCTTACTCAGTGGGGGTATTTTTCATCTGAAATTGGCATCACTGAAGGGTTAAGATACAACCCCATTCCTGGATACTACAAAGGCTGCGTTCCTTATAATGGTGAAATAGCCTGGTATTAATGACAATACATCAATGTAAAGATTATAACGAATTAAGCCATTTTGCTGCTGACTGGTTAATCCAGAGGATCAGAAAAACCCCTTTGAGCAAGATTGGCGTTGCCACCGGAAATTCTCCATTGGGAGTGTATCGCAATATCGCAAAAACAGCTAACCTGGACACCAAATCTCTTTCCTTGTTTCAATTGGATGAATGGGTAGGGTTATCCGAATATCACCATAGCTGTATGAGTTATATTGAAAAAGAGGTGAGAATCCCATGGGAAATAGCTCCGGAAAGAACCTATTATTTTTCTCCTCGATTAACTCTTCCTGAAAGTAAAATTGAGGCAGAGGATGCCGCCCATTTTATGGAAAAAAAACTTGATAAGAAAGGCCCTCTGGATATCCTCATTTTAGGAATGGGAAAAAACGGCCATTTGGGTTTTATAGAACCGCAAGAAAATTGGCCTTCTGATGAATGCTATGTTTCTGAATTGGCGCCATCAACCAAGAATCACAATATGATTAGCTTAGAGAAAACACCCCCTGAATTTGGGGTAACTTTGGGTATTAAATCAATCATGGAATCAAAAGAGATTTTATTTATTGTAACCGGAACTGAAAAAAAAGGTATTTATTCCGAATGGCTTAAAAAGGTCGTCACCCCAAAATTACCCGCAAGTATATTATGGAAACATCCCGGGGTTACCCTGATAACAGACCTTAATCTTGTTAGGGCTTAAAAACCAAATAAGCATCCAGCCCAATCTATAGACTGGATTTCTTCTAAGCACAGATGATCCTGAGCATTTCCTGCATGATTCTCATTTTAGAAATTTAATGAATACCTCTCTAATTTATTAAGTTCATCTCTGCTAGTCTACCCTGGAAAGTATTCAAAAAAGCGTTCATTTATCTTTGACAAACCCTATATGTTCAATACTAAGGAATGGGAATATATTAATGACCCCACTTTAGAAGAATTTAGAGAACAAGAATGGATAGTAGCCATGTTTCTTATAAAACATGCTGAAGCCATAGAATTTCATAAGGACCTTCTGACAAAAATTAAATTTCTTAGCAAGCTTATTGAGGAAGAATTGGATAATAGAAAATGAGCATATCAATTAAGCTGAAAATGTCATTTTACCGATGAAATGCATAAAAAGCACGACTAAACCACAACTTTTGGTGCTTTCACAACAATTCTGTCTACAGTCACCACAAGAAATCGTAACTTATTACTAACAAAAATTATGAATTTAAAAACAGTCGCTATGGAATCGAATTCAAACAAACACCCCATTTTAAATACTATTCTTTCAGTATTGAATATTAGCTTAGAGGTATTATTGGCATTAATAGCCCTTGGCGTTCTTATAGGCCTTTGGGGAATATTAAGCTGAATAATATTTCTTTAAGTTAAAGCTTTAATCGGCTAATACTTCTTAACAGAATCATCAGCCTATGGCTGAAAATTTAAAAAACCCTTCCAATTTGGAGGGGTTTTTTTATGCTTAGCTAAGTCTTTTATAAGCATTTCTAAAATCTTCTTCATTTCCTCATCCCTCTTTTCCCATACAATCTTCCCATAATAGTCCTGGATAAGCTTTATAAAAGACTACATCAATAATTACCTATCTAAGTAAGAACTGCCAGCCACTACTATAATGATCAACTTCTTCAGACAAATTCGCCAAAATTTACTCTCCGAAGGCAAAACGGCCAAGTACCTCAAATTGCAACCGGTAAGCTACGCTTCTACCTTTGAAGCCGCAAACAGTTCGGGTACTTTTGAAAAATTCAGAAACAAGAGAATTTTAAAAACCATTACCAAACAAGGATATTTCAAAATGCTTATATTGTGGTTGTAAAAGACATTTTATTACCCAATGAACTTGTTTGTATGTTTTAGAAGTATTGATGACTATGAGGGTGTTAAAGTGATAAATAGATTAAAAAATAAATCCCAAAATTCTCTTGTCATATTAGAAGAAACCGACCGAAATCCTAAATGGAAAAAAAATGTGTCTGTTAAATTTTCAATATCTCACTTTGTAGTCTTTTTATTGGGGAACAATACTTTTGAAAGTAAACATATAGATTGGGAATTTAAAAAAGCTGAGAACCTGAATAAATATATTATTGGTATAAAACTTAACGGGGTTACGGAAGAATCACTTTTAAGGTTTAAAAAATATAAAGTATTTGATAATGCAGAAGAAAGTCTGGAGTATATGTTAACATTGAGGGAAGTACATACTATTTGCATTTAGACTGGTTCATTAACCCTAATTATATATTTATCCTATGAATAACCTTGTTAAGTTAACCTATGACTTTTTTGGCCATGTAATACCAGGAATGATAGTTTTTTTCTCGTTATCTCTTCTATATGCGCCAATAGCCCCTGATGAACTTTTCACTTGGCTAGGAACAAATGCAAAGATTGAAGCGGGTGATGGTTCGGTTATAATTATCATATCCTATATTATAGGTTTTGCAATGAATCCTTTTGGGAAATACGTATACATAAACCTGGGTAAAAAACTTTGGCCCAAAAAGGAAAAATACAAGTTGGAAAAGAGGGAAAAACATAATGTGTTAATGAAGGAAAAATACAAGGTGGAAATGGGGGTTTCAGATAATTTTATTCTAATCCGCGAAAAAAGCCCTACAAATTTTGAATATATAGAACGCTGGTTCACTTATTGTGCAATGGCTCATAACCTTGCTATTGGCAGTCTGGTTCTGGCTTTGGTGTCAGTATTTAAAATAATTACAATAATAATTGAATGGCGCGATTTTTATTGTTATTTAAATATATGGTTGCCCATTTTACTTTTTTCTATTTTTCTGTTTTTTGTCTTATTGTATAGAGCCGTCATATTCTCTATTTGGGGGGCCGATGATTTGTACGCCACAGTTTCGCGATGCCTGCAGGAAGAAAAAGATAAGAAAAATTAACCCCCACTCTTTTTTTTTACCAATGAATCTATTCTTTGAAAATTCTTAATGGTGCGGAGTAAAGACAGGTCAAAATGTAATTATTTTGTTTTTATCCGGAACTCTTTCTCGTATATTTCAGTGATTTCAGATGAGGATTCTGCTCTCAAAAAATAGGTCTGGTCCAGAGAAGTGTAATAGACTTCATCTACACGAATATTGCTTTTATCGTATAGATCAACTATGTTGCTCTCAATAAATTTATCAAACATCTCATATTTGCATTCATATTCCTCATTTGGGCAATCATAAGGAATGCCCCTTCCGTCAGAAGACACATAATTCTCTCCTTCAAGCCTTAATAAAGGTTCTTGTTCGTCCTTATTCGTTAC
>Ga0316205_10004873_pt1 | contig 11427 bp, 8 predicted proteins | sample 3monthpyrite_MG_FD_204941 | JGI IMG/M metagenome (GOLD analysis project Ga0316205, IMG submission 204941) | Microbial mat bacterial communities from mineral coupon in-situ incubated in ocean water Damariscotta River, Maine, United States -... | ecosystem: Environmental > Aquatic > Marine >... | reverse complement strand
CTCAGGGTTATACTGGTGAAGCTAACTTATCTCGGATAGATAAAAATGAAGAACTATATGTTTTATACGCTGGATCATTAGCATATGGTAGGGATTTGTCTGTAATACTTAAGTCTATACATATCTTGTCAGTAGAAAAGAACCTAGACATATGTTTGATATACTGTGGTGAACACAGTGATATAGCGCTACAACAGGCACGTTCTGTTGGTGCTGAAAGCGTTCTTAAAACAAGAGGATATTTACGTGAAGCTGAGGCAATTGAGCTATCTACTAAAGCCTTTTGTAATCTAGTAATTATATCCGAGGGTTATGAGTACGCTTACCCAGGAAAACTTTTTGATCTTATCACCTCAGGCAGGCCTGTTTGTGTGTATTGTAAAAACGAAAATGAAGCAGGGTTGCTTGTAAATAACTACAGTTTAGGTTTGAGCGTTATTAATGAAGATGCTGCCGCTGTATCTTCCTCTCTCTATAAATTGCTTGATTATGAAAACGAAGTATCCAAAAATTTAACTGAGTTAAAAATAGAGAATATTTTAAGTCAATTATTGAAAGAATTTGATCAATGAAAATAATCTGTTTCTTAGTTGCGGTGAATTATGGGAGATAAAAAAATTTCAGAATCGGCTGTGCTACTGATTATTGGTAAAACAATTCAAGCAGTATCAGGGTTTGTTTTATTGTTATTTTTTGTTCGTATACTAGATAAAGATGTCTTCGCTAGTTATCAGTTATATGTACTTGTTGCTATGACACTTGCTATATTTATGTCTGCAGGCTTGCCTCAATCATATTATTATTTCTTGCCTAAGTTGTCTAAACAACAACAAAAAGGCTTTATTATAGAAACGATGAAAAGCCAGTTTTTTATATATATGGTGTTTTCATGTATTGTTTTAATTATGGCATTATATTTTGAAGTAGAATCTTTAAAAGATAGGTTCTATTTCGGGTTAATATTGCTTTCATCTGTTGTTTTATTCGTTTTGTATGAAACATTATTAAGCATTCTAATAAGCCTGAAAAAAGGAGATGTATCAGCTGGTATATCAGTTTTATTTGGTGTTATGTACTTAATAGTTCAATTGATAGTGGTGTATTTCTATCGGAATGCAGAAATTATATATTTATCATTAATTAGCGTTTACGGGATAACTTTACTTTATGGGATGCGAGTTCTATCAAAACATTATAACGGTGTAAGTAACAGTAGTAGCGGTATCACTATAAAACAGCGGTTTGCGTATGCTTTACCATTGTGGGGTAGTTATGCTATTGGTCAAATTAATCGAAGATTAGATAGTTTGTTAATAGCTTCTTTCTTCACTGCGAGTGTTTTTGCTACATATAATGTCGGTGCAAGAGAAATCCCCTTAATTGGTATAATCTCCTATAATCTAACACAAATCATAATGCCTAAACTCGTTGAGTACCATAATAGTGGGCAGGTAAATCATTTTATAAAAATATGGCATAAGTCTGTTTCTGTATCTGCATATTTGACATATCCAGTGTTTTTTGCATTATTTTTGTTTTCTGGCGAAGTCATTAGATTGTTGTACACTGATGCATATTCTGATGCAGCTGAAGTATTCAGGGTTTATCTTATTCTTATCTTATTCCGTGTGACAGTGTATGGACAAGTTGTATCTGCGACAGGTAAAACGAAATCTGTATTTAAAGGCGTTATACTTTGTTTTGTTATCAATATAATATTTAGTGTGGGTATGCTTGATTATATTGGTTGGGTTGCTCCAGCATATGGAACTGTGCTGGCTCAGGTAATATTAATTGTATACCTTTTGAATCAAGTGACAAAAGAGTTGTCGATACCGTTTAGACGCATTCTGCCATATAAAAAACTTATATTAACTGCACTTATATCTTTAATATTTGCTGGAATAACTTATAAAATATATCATCTGTATTATGATGGGTTTTTTGTATTAGGTATTTTGATGTGTTTCTATTTTCTGATCTACTTAATAACAATATGGATGGTTGGTATAATAGAAGATCAGGAGAAACAGATGGCTTACAGTTATTATAAAAAAATATTTAATTAAGTGTAATATTAATGTTGATTTTAATTTTTAGTATAGTATTTATTTTATCCGTTGCATTTTACTCAACTACGCATGCGCTTGGTATTTGGTTGGTAATGATGATAACTCATGGATTAATTGTTACCTATTTCGGTGATATAGGTATTCACTTACCTTTTTATGTTGGTATATCTATTCTTGCCGTTTTAATGGTTAAAAAAGAGCTTAGAAATTTTAATTATGAACTTTTGATTTTAACATTAATTTTGTTGTTACTTATGGTTATGTCAGCACTTGCAGGGCTGAATCAAACTAAATCTATCATTTATATCAGCCTTTATGCAAAAGGTGTGTTTCTGGCATTGATAATTGCAGCAACAGTTGTTGAAGTTAAAAATGTAAAGATATTAAGTATGTATTGTCTTGGTGGATTAGTCTTTGGTGCATTGGTGACAGTATATCAATATAAGACAGGTAATTTTTCAATTGATGGATACTATTTGAAACGAGCAGGTGGACTAAGAAAAGATCCTAATGATACCGCTATGTTATTACTTTCAGGCTTGTCTATTTCTGTTTATTGGCTTTATAAAATAAAATCGAGATTAATCAAATTGGTGCCGCTATTTTCTGGGTTGTTACTTCTAGTTGGTATAGCGCTTACTAATTCACGTGGCGGATTTGTGACATTAGTGTTTATTGGTTTTGTTCTATATGCTAAAAAACCAAGTTTAAAAAATACGATCTCGTTAGTCGCAGTTGTTGTGTTGATAGGACTATTGGCTCCTCAAACATACTGGGATCGTATGGAATCATTGGTTACAGGTCAAGAGCAGCATGGTGGTAAATCGATGTCTAGTAGAGTCGAATTATTGAAGCGGGGAGGTCTAATATTTTTGAATAACCCTGTCTTAGGTGTTGGCTCAGGTAATTTTGGTAGTGCGTTACAATTAACTTATACTGATGATGGTGGATCCGCTTCGGCTATTAAGTCTAGAGTTGGTTCTTCTAATGCTGCCGCTCATAATATGTATTTAGAGTTTTTTTCTGAAAATGGCTTTGTTACTGGTTTGTTATTTTTATATATATTATTTAAAGCACTAATGAACTATTATAATTTTGATAAGTTTAGGCACTCAAAGGGTGTCATAGAAATATACGGTTTAGGTTTTGCTTTATCAGTAGCAATATTGGCGATGCTTTTTGCGAGTATGTTTTTATCCCAAGGTAAAAATTCAGTTTTATGGTTTCTAGTTGGAATCGCCTTTTCAGCAGCGTGCATAAAAAGACCTGAGCATACGGATGTGGAAAGTGATAAGGAAAAGTTAAAACCAGGTACTGCAGATGAGTCAGTTACTAACAAAGGTGATTGTCAAAAATACAAAGGTGTTACATTAAGGTAGTTAGGTTAAATGTTAAGCAGTAGCATTAAGTTATGTTGGTTTGAGGAATTTTGATGTTTAAATTAGCTATGGTAACAGCTTACCCTGAAATTGCTGGCACAGTGAGCGGCGGAGTTGAGGGTGTTGCCGTTTGTTTGGCTGAAAAAATTGCTAAAGAAACAGATTGGGAAGTACATGTAATAGCACCAAGTAGCACGACTACAGAAAACCATGAGATCAGAAATGGAGTATATATTCACTGGGTTAATATGTCGAAAATACCAGGATTTTTGAGTTACTGGTCATTATATAGGCGTAAAGTACATCGTGTTCTAGATGAGTTAAATCCTGATATTACCCATTTTCAGGGGATAGCTGGATGGACGCTTTTTTATAAAAAACCTTATGTTTTAACAATGCACGGAATTATAGAAAAAGATGTGCTGCATAAAGGTCGATTTACGAATAGGTTAAGATATTTTGTATTATATTTTATCGAAAAAATTGCGAGACAAAAAGTAAGGGATGTAATAATAATAAATCAATATGTTCTAGATGAATTAGAGGAACAATTTTCGGCTAAAGTATGGAATATTAGTAACCCTGTTCAGGAAATTTTTTTTACAAATAATAGAAAATTGAATATAAAAAGAAATAAAATACTTTATGTTGGATGTATTAGTGAGCTTAAGAATATTAAAGGAATTATTCTTGCATTTAAAGAATTAGTAAATATTAACTCAAATGTTGAATTAAGTATTTGTGGGAAAGCTGAAGATGAAAATTATCTAAATGAATGTCAAGAACTCATTAAAGATTTTGGACTATCTAAAATGGTTAAATTTTATGGTAATGTCGATAGAGCCGATTTAATTAATCATTTATCTACATCTGCATGTTTAGTGCTTTTATCTAAGCAAGAAGTTGCTCCTATGGTTGTTGCGGAATCGATGGCTATGGGGGTGCCTGTTGTTGCATCAAATATTTGTGGGTTACCATATATGATTGATGATACAAAAAATGGTTTCTTAGTAGACTCTAAAGAAGTTAGTGAAGTTGCATCTTATATGAATAGGTTGTTAGTTGATGATGGTCTGAATTTAACAATGAGTGAGGAATCTATGAAGTATGCTCAGTTAAATTATCATCCTGATGAAGTTGTAAAGAAAACAATACATGTATATAAAAGTATAATAGCTGAAAATAAAAAATAATTTTAAAATTTATTATTGAATTTAGAATACTCCAGGAATTTGTATGTTTAATGTTGTTAATTATTATCGATTATCCAGGTTTTTATCAAAAAAAAGATTGGAATTTTTGTCTAGAATATTAGATTACATCATTAGACTGATGTTTTCTTGTTGGCTTCCACATACTGTCAAATCTGGAGATAATCTTGTATTAGGCTATGGGGGGTTGGCTATAGTAATACATTCGGATGTGATTTTTGGGGATAATGTACATATAGATCAGTGTGTCACAATTGGAGGAAACGGTACGGCTTATGGTGTTCCAAAAATTGGAAATAATGTATATATTGGTGCTGGCGCAAAATTGCTTGGTCCTATTACTATCGGGGATGAATGTGTTATAGCGGCAAACTCGGTAGTACTTAAAGATGTGCCAAATGGTTCGGTAGTTGCAGGTGTCCCAGCTAAAATCGTGAAACATGATATTAAATTAAATGATTATCTATATCACCTTAAGAATAAAGTAGAGTAAGTATGTGTGGAATTGTAGGCATCATTGGCGATGAGTATCTAAAAATTAAACAACTCAATAGTGAAATATCTCACCGAGGCCCAGACGCTCAAAATACATTCGTCAATGATGAGAGTAAAATCTCCTTTGGCCATACTCGTTTGAGTATAATTGATTTAGATGAAAGGAGTAATCAGCCTTTTATTTCGGCCTGTGGTAATTATCACCTGGTATTTAATGGTGAGATATATAATTATGAAAGCTTATCAAAAATTTTATTATCTAAAGGTTATGAGTTTACTACAACTTCAGATACAGAAGTTCTTCTATATTGGCTGATAGAAAATGGTTTGAATGGAGTTGAAGAGCTTGATGGTATGTTCTCTTTTGCATTTTATAATAAGGATAAAAATAAATTATTGATGTGTAGAGATCATATAGGTGAAAAGCCTCTATATTATTCCTATGATAGCAATAATTTTGCATTCTGTTCTGAAATGACGCCTATATTAAATCTTTCATGGGTTGATAAACGTTTAAATAAATCGGCTTTAAAAAACTACCTTTTCTTTCTGTACTCACCGCCACCTAATACGTTATTTAACGGTATAAAAGAAGTATTTCCAGGCCAGGCATTGGAGGTGAATTTAGATGATATGGTATTGAAAAGATCATTTTATTTTGTCTTAGAAGATATGTTGAAGGAACAAAATAATAGTAATGAAGAGGATGTCAGTCTTTTTAAAGAATGTTTTAAAAAATCAATTAAGAGTCGCTTAAAAGCAGATGTAAGAGTAGGGATGTTTTTAAGTGGGGGGCTTGATTCAAATGCTATTGTAGCCCAGGCAATTGAATTAAATGATACGCAATTTAGTTCATACACTATGAGTTATAGTTCTGATATTGAAGCAACTGAATACGATGAAAGTAGAATAGCAAAACTATGTGCTGATTTTTATGGCATTGAGAATACTTTGATTAATTTACATGAAAATGAAAGTTTTTCAGAAAAACTTGATCGATCTTTAGAGATGTTTGGATCACCATTTGGCAATGCAACATCACTGGTATCAGATATATTGTCTAAAAGTGTATCCAGTCAGCGTAAAGTTTGCCTGGTAGGAGATGGGGGTGATGAGCTATTAGCTGGATACCCTCGATATAAGGCATTGAACTATTTAAAGAGAATATCTTTAGTACCTAAAGTATTCATAAGTATTTTATTGAAGCTGATAAAGAAGTTGCCCGAAAGTGGAGTTGGTGCAACAAAAATAAGAAGAATTCGTCAATTTCTAGAGTCTTGTCATTTACCTATTGAAGAAGCATATTTAAACTGGGTTGGTTATTCCTCAATGGAAGCTATTTCAAAAGCAATGGATTATTCTGGTGGTATGAGTTTTCATAATTCTCTAAAGTCCTTGTTTAAGGAACACTCTGATGACCCAATCAAAGCTGCTTCATTAATAGATTTCAAATCTTTTGTACCTTACAATTTAATGCAATCATCAGATCGAACAAGTATGCAGCATGGACTTGAGTTAAGGAGTCCTTTTCTAGCAAAGGACCTGGTTATGACTATGATAAACATTGGGTCAAAGAATAAACTTTCTCGTAAATACAATAAACCTCTACTCGTTTATGCTCTTAAAAATATTCTTCCTGTAGATATATTGAATATACCTAAAAAGCCGTTTAATCCACCAATGAGGAGTTTTATGGGTGAAAATATAAAGAATGTTAGGGTTTTATTGTGTTCAGATTCGTCACTATTGCCTAAACTAGTTAGTTTAGATTTTATCGAAAAAGAGATAAGTGGTTTTGATAATGGAACTATAGATAACTCAACATATTTATGGGGGCTATGTTCTTTGGAGACATGGTTAAGACACAACTATCCAGATGATTTACTTGTTGCTTAAGTACTTATTAAGGTAATTATATAAAATAATATGAAAAAACATATAATGATTGGTGCTCTTCCTCCTCCTTTAGGAGGGACAACAGTCCTGTTTCAGCAGCTAGTCGATGAATTAATGATATTTAATCGGTTTGATGTATTTGTGATTAATACTAGTAATAAGTCGTCTGGTATTTATTTTAAATTAGTGACATTGATTAAAACTATATATCTTGTTATGAAAAACATTAGGAGTTCATCTTCTGTTTCTTTTCATGGTTCTATAAATGGCGCATTATTATTTTTTCCCATACTGAGATTGCTATGTATATTGTTTAACAGGCCGGTAATATTTCGAAGTTTTGGTGGAGATTTTGATGTTAAACATAAAAATATGCCTCAGTTTAAACAGTGGATTTTTAATAAGTTTGTATTATCTGCTGATGTTTTGTTGTTTGAAACAAAAGTGAGTGTGGAATATTTTTCATCTTTTACACAATCTGAAATTGAGTGGTATGCAAACTCAAGGCCTTTTGATAATTCTAGCTTGCCTGAGAAAAATAAAAGCAACGATATTAAAGTTGTATTCATTGGTCATGTAAAACCTTCAAAAGGTGTTGTTGATCTGGTCAAGGCGGCTAATTCAAATGATAATAATATAGAAGTACATGTATATGGCCCGTTACAGGATGGACTAACTGAAATGGACTTAAATGGAGTTAATACAAGATACTGTGGAGTTTTGAAACCTGAAAATATCACAAGTACCTTGTCAAACTATAATTGGTTAGCATTACCTACATATTATGATGGAGAGGGGTATCCTGGGGTAATATTGGAGGCGTTTTCTATGGGATTGCCTGTGCTAACTACTAAATGGCGTTGTATACCTGAGATTGTTGATGAAACATGCGGTTTGCTTGTTGAACCTTGTTCTTCTGCTGCGATTCTTGATGCTTTGAAACTAATATCATCTGATGATATTGATTATTCTCTGTTGCATAACGGAGCCATTAATCAAGCTGATAATTTTTCATCTAAAAAATGGACCAAAATTTACGCTAATATTGTTATTAAATTATCAGATAATGCATGATGATGCTTTTAATTACATATTTATCTAAAGTGATTATCAGGTGAGTTTATGAAGCTTGATAGAATATACCTAATATTCAATACAATAAAATATTTAAAATTTAAACAGTTATTTTATTTTGTTATACGACGTGGTTTTAAATACCGATCTGTAATTTTGAATCATAATCCTGTAATTCGTGATGATATTTCGTTAATTGAAAACATAAGAGTCAATGATGTTTGCATGGATGGCTCCACATTTAATTTTCTTAATAAGTCTGTATCATTAAAATCTGAGTCATTTAATTGGGATCCAGATGGTGAGCAGCGCTTATGGAAGTATAATCTGCATTACTTTGATTACCTCAGGGCGCGTGATTGTGAACAAACTATTAAAATCACATTATTGTCTGATTGGGTTAAGAATAATCTTCAAGGTTCACGGCCTGGTTGGGAACCGTTTACTTCTAGTCTTAGAATTGTAAACTGGGTTTCCTTTCTTATATTAAATAAAAAATATATTAGACCAGATATTAATGTAGTTAACAGTTTATATGAACAAGCAATGTGGTTAGAAAAAAATGATGAGTCCCACATATTAGCAAATCATTTTTTTGAGAATATTAAGGCACTATTATTTGCGGGTATGTTTTTTTCAGGAAAAGAGGCTGATCGTTGGCGCATTAAAGCATTGGATTTAATAATAATTCAATTAGATGAGCAGATTTTAGCTGATGGAGGGCATTATGAAAAAAGTCCTATGTACCATTCTTTGATGCTTGAGAATATGCTTGATATATATAATTTAATGATTTCTAATAAATCAAATTTTATTGAATTTACAGATTTTAAATTAAGTTTTATAAAAAACAAATGTAAACAGAGCTTAGACTTTCTTTTTGATATTGTATTTCCCGGTAATAAAATACCATTGTTTAATGACTCGGCATTTAATATCGCGCCTTCTCCTGATGAATTATATAATTATGCAAAGGATTTATTTGGCTATTCAAAAAAATCACATAATGAGTTTTTAATTTCTAAAGGTGATTCTGGTTTATATGGATTTAAACAGGCTGGTAATATGTTTATAACTGATTGTGGCGATATTGGTCCTGCTTACCAGCCTGGACATACACATTGTGATTTTTTAAGTTATGAGCTTATGCTTGATGGGCAAATGTTTATTGTTGATAGTGGGGTTAGTGAGTATGAATTAGGGGCGCTTCGTCAATATCAAAGATCGACTAAAGCACATAATACTATTTCTGTTGATAATGGTGAGCAATCTGAAATATGGGGTGGTTTTAGGGTTGCTAGAAGAGCGCAAAAGCTACAAGCTTCTATAATTCAGAATTATGATAGTGAAGTAGTATTTAATGGTGAGTATAATGGATTTTTTAATATAAAGGGAAGAATTAATCATTCTAGAAATATCGTATTAAGCTTTATTAGTGGATCTGATAGTATTAAGTCTTATTCAGTTACTGACCTCGTAACTGGTAGAGGGAGTCATAGCATTGAGAGTTATATTCATCTACATCCTGAGATACAAATATTACAACAATATGATAACAGACTTATACTAGAGTCCAGTTTAGGTATACGAAAAGTGTTGTATTTAGATTCTGATTTTAGCATTGAAGAATATATTTACAGCCCTGAGTTTGGTATAAACATTAAATCTAACGTGGTAGTGCTTTCTCGTACAGGTATTCTACCTATTAAACTAACATATCGTATAAGCCATATTTGATATTTATGCATATATTATTTTTTACACATTATTTTCCACCAGAAGTTAATGCACCAGCATCTCGCACTTATGAGCATTGTAAAGAGTGGGTTAAAAATGGACATGATGTGACGGTTATTACTTGTGTACCTAATCATCCGAAGGGGAAAGTCTATCCTGGTTACAAAAACAAATTAGTTCAGAAAGAAGTTATCGATGGTATAAATGTTATTCGTTTATGGACATATATAACGGCAAATGAAGGGTTTATAAAAAGAACACTAAACTACGTTTCATATCTGTTATCTGTTGTTTTTTATATTCCTTTCCTGCCCAGGTATGATGTGTTTGTTTCTACTTCACCTCAATTTTTTTGTGGCCTATCAGGTTATTTTGTTAAATTAATCCGTAGAAAACCCTGGATTATTGAAATAAGAGATTTATGGCCTGAATCAATTATTGCTGTCGGTGCGATTAAAAATAGAAGGATAATAAGTATATTGGAGTATATGGAAAATCTTATATATAAAAAATCGGATCATATTGTTCCTGTTACAGACTCCTTTAAGCAATATATGTTAGACAAAGGTATTGTTGAAAGTAAGATCACGGTTATAAAAAATGGTGTTGATTTGGATTTTTATCAACCAGATTCAATTGAAAAGACAATGGAGTATGGAGAAGCTCTTATTAATAAGTTCGTAGCATCCTATGTTGGCACCCATGGAATGGCGCATCATCTTGAAACAATATTAGAAGCTGCTGAAATACTAAAAGACAGAGATGATATTCTCTTTCTCATGGTTGGTTCAGGCGCAGAAAAAGATAAATTATTGAAGCTAAAAGAAAAAATGTCACTTAATAATGTTATGATGCTCGACCAACAAGCTAAGGACAAAATGCCTTTGTTATGGGCGTTATCTGATGTGAGTCTGGTTCTTTTAAAAAGATCAGATTTATTTAAATCGGTAATACCTTCTAAAATATTCGAAAGTATGGCAATGAAAAAACCAATTATTTTAGGTGTTGAAGGTGAAGTTAAGGGCATGATTGAGGATGGTCAAAGTGGCATTACTATAGAGCCAGAAAATGCACAAGAACTGGCCGTTGCGATTATTGAATTAGCAGATAATAAAATCAAATATAATCAATGTGCTGAGAATGGTCATGAATATGTCTCTAAACACTATGATAGGAAAGTATTAGCTAGTCGTTTTGAGAGTATTATGATGGGCTATGTAACAAAAGATTAGTTTTTTTAGGAAAATAATAAATGAGTGTCAATGTGAGTGATAGTCAGTTGTCTGTGTGGAAGGAAAATGCAGTTTTTTGGGCTGTATTAAGTTTATCATTATTGATTTTAGGGTTTATATATTTCGATGGCCTGCAAATAATGGAGAAATGGTGGGCCAATCGAGAAGAGTATGGTCACGGTTATATAATTCCTTTCATTACATTGTTTTTAATTTGGCAGAAAAGTGATCAGTTAGAAAATATTAAGTTCGATGGCTCTTGGTTAGGTGTTGCACTAACAGCTTTCGGCCTGTTTTTATATTATGCCGGTGAGTTAAGTTCCTTATACAC
>Ga0316205_10004872_pt1 | contig 11430 bp, 11 predicted proteins | sample 3monthpyrite_MG_FD_204941 | JGI IMG/M metagenome (GOLD analysis project Ga0316205, IMG submission 204941) | Microbial mat bacterial communities from mineral coupon in-situ incubated in ocean water Damariscotta River, Maine, United States -... | ecosystem: Environmental > Aquatic > Marine >... | reverse complement strand
CAGTGAGTTTTGAGACCTGTCTATTACCTCCTTGTCCATATTCAGTTAGAATAATCCTATGATCAAATTGGTAGTGTCCAAGCTTTTAAGTACTGCATTGGTGGTATTTGGTGTCGCTTGCCTGGTGTTTCTATTGATACATCTGGTCCCTGGTGACCCTATCGATATGATGCTGGGTGAAAATGCTCAGATGGCGGATCGTCAGGCACTTCGTGAAGCGCTGGGCCTGGATCAAAGTTTAGGGCAGCAATTTATTACCTACTTCAGTAATTTGTTGCAGGGTGATCTGGGTACGTCGTTACATAGCCGCGTACCTGTTGTCGAATTAATCGCTGAGCGACTTCCGGCCACCGTCGAATTGGCAATTATTTCTTTACTGGTCTCTTCACTAATCGCTTTTCCCTTAGGAATCATGGCAGCGCTCAATAAAGGGCAGGCGTGGGATAAAAGCGCTATGGCAGTTTCCATGCTAGGTGTTTCCATTCCGAATTTTTTGCTTGGCCCGTTGCTGATACTGCTGTTTTCTATTTACTTCGGCTGGTTGCCGGTCAGCGGGCGTGATGGTTTTGCATCCATTATTCTGCCTGCCATTACCCTGGGTACATCGCTCGCAGCCGTGATGTCCCGCATGATACGCAGTACCTTATTAGAAGTTCTGCAGGAAGACTTTATACGGACTGCCAGAGCAAAAGGAAGCTCACATCTTCAAGTAATTGTACGGCATGCACTGCCGAATGCGATGTTACCTATTATTACATTACTCGGATTGCAGCTCGGAGTCTTGTTAGGTGGAGCTGTCATTACTGAAACAGTGTTCTCCTGGCCTGGTATTGGCAAGCTCACTATAGATTCGATTATGAAAAGGGATTACCCGGTTGTACAAGGTTGTGTGCTACTGATCAGTTTAACCTATGTCGTCGTGAATATGCTGACTGATCTGTTATATGCCTGGATCGATCCACGTATCAGGCAGGGTAATAACTAATGGCTAAAATTAATTTCTCAGTGTGGATTATTATTTTGTGGTTGCTGATTTCAATCGCCAGTCTATGGTTGCCACTGAATACCCAGCAAGTTCATCTGGATTCCATTCTAAAAACCCCTGATATGAGTAATTGGCTGGGCTATGACGATCTTGGGCGGCCGGTTATGGATCGACTGATTGCAGGATCGTTTACGTCCTGTATTGTCGCCATTACTGTCATCCTGTTGTCTGTCACTATAGGGACCATTATCGGGACTGTGAGCGGCTATCTGGGTGGCATGGTGGATCAGGTTATTGTTCGCATTATCGATATCTTTCTGGCCTTTCCCGGCATCCTGTTGGCCATTGCCCTGGCAGGTATTATGGGTCCTGGTATTGATAACGTAGTCATTGCTTTATCTGTAGTGGGCTGGGTTGGATTCGCCCGCCTGGCACGCGCACAGACCTTGTCAGTCAAACATCGAGAGCATGTGATTGCGGCTGAAGTTATGGGCACCGCTAAACGCAAAATAATTTTCCGTCATCTGATCCCATTGATAACCACACCCTTATTGGTAGAAGCCACCTTTGGTATAGCTTCAGTGGTGATTGCGGAAGCAGGTCTGTCCTTTCTGGGGCTGGGTGTACAGGCACCAGATGCCTCCTGGGGCAGCATGATCAGAGATGGTACGCGTTATATGCTGGTCGCTCCACATCTGGTATTGGTGCCGGGCTTAGCGTTGATGACGGTTGTACTGGCAGTCAATCTGGCTGGTGACCGCTTACGTGACCGATTGGACGTCCGCAATCAAATCTCAACGAGAGTGGTGTAATTAATGGCACTTGGACCGGTTATGGTTGATCTGCAATCTACTTGCATGACGGATGAGGACTGTCAGATGCTCGCGAATCCACGGGTGGGTGGTGTGATTCTATTTAGTCGTAATTTCGAATCAATTGAACAGCTACAAAACCTGGTGGAAGCGATACATCAAATTCGGTCGCCGCGCTTGATAGTCGCTGTCGATCAGGAAGGAGGTCGTGTACAACGGTTTCGTGAGGGTTTTGTTGATCTCCCGCCATTGTCACTACTAGGTGAGCTCTATGATGAATCACCCGATAGAGCGCTTGAGTGTGCACAGGCCACCGGCTGGATTATGGCCGCTGAATTACGTGCGATTGGTATTGATATCAGTTTTTCCCCAATCCTTGATCTGGATTACGGTGTTAGCACAGTTATCGGTGACCGGGCTTTTCATCGACAACCAGAAACAGTAGCAGAGCTGGCGCATGCGTATATTGTTGGTATGCGTAAAGCAGGCATGGCGGCGACTGGCAAACATTTTCCAGGGCATGGCGCTGTACAAGCCGATTCACATACGGATTTACCTGTTGATGAAAGACCTTATGTGGATATGCTTAACGAGGACTTATTAAGTTTTGAACGGCTTATTCATTACGATATTGCCGCGATTATGATGGCTCATGTGATTTACTCTGACGTCGATACTAATCCTGCCTGTTTTTCCCAACATTGGATAGCGGATGTCTTACGCACGCGGCTGGCATTTGAAGGTGTGGTTTTTAGTGATGACTTGAGTATGGCAGCTGCTCATTGCATGGGTAGTTATTCCGACAGAGCGATGGCGGCCTTACAAGCGGGATGTGATATGGTACTGGTTTGCAATTCCATCGAAGGCAGAAAGGAAATATTGTCAAACTTGTCAGATTATCATAACCCTGTTAGTCACTGCAGATTAATACGCATGCATGGCAAGCCTGCGCCTGACTGGGATAAGCTGCATACTAGCCAGGAATGGGATGCCGCGTTAAAATTACTGTCAAGCTACCACCGCGACCCATTATTACCGATGGATATTTAATACACATTATCAACCTCTATTTAGCATCAAATCATTAAATAATTATGGATATTAAAAAATACTGGAACGACTTTAATGCATGGGTGAGTATCGATGGAGAATGGATACTACAGGTATTCATCGTCATTCTGGGTGCGCTGCTGCTGAATTTTGTTGTTCGAATAGTACTGCAGCGGCTGCATAAAAAAATGTTGCTAACAGCTAATCCATGGGACGATGCATTGACGGATGCCTTAACGGCACCGGTGTCATTGTTAATCTGGATTCTTGGTTTATCCTTTGCCACAGAAATTGTATATACATATACACAGGCAGTCATTTTCTCCGTTGTAGACCCAATAAGAAATGCCGGTGTCATTATCACAGTCACCTGGTTTCTATTACGTTTTGCCAGGCGTGTAGAAGCAGGTATCGTTAAAAGAGCCAAAGAGAAAGATGAATCGTTCGATATCACAACGGTTGATGCCATTGCGAAACTGGTGCGTATATCAATTTTTATCACATCTGCGCTAGTCATCCTGCAAACGCTCGGATTCAGTGTATCCGGTGTGCTGGCATTCGGAGGAATTGGCGGTATTGCCATCGGCTTTGCGGCAAAAGATTTACTGGCAAACTTTTTTGGTGGCTTGATGATTTATATGGACAGGCCCTTTGTGGTCGGCGACTGGATTCGTTCACCTGAAAAAGAGATTGAGGGAACCGTTGAAGCCATTGGTTGGCGTCTGACCTGTATACGTACTTTTGATAAACGGCCACTTTATGTTCCCAATTCAACATTCGCGAACATCGCCGTCGAAAATCCATCACGCATGACAAACCGACGTATCAATGAAACGATTGGAATACGATATGACGATGCTGGTAAAATGTCTGAGATTATTGATGCAGTAAAATCAATGTTAAAAAATCATCCAGACATCGATCAAAACCAGACGATGATTGTCAATTTCAATAAATTTGCCAGTTCTTCGCTCGATTTCTTTATCTATACCTTTACCAAAACCACAAACTGGATTGAATTCCATCAAGTCAAACAGGATGTCTTATTGAAGATTATTAATATTATTGAAGATCATGATGCAGAATGTGCGTTCCCAACCTCTACTTTGCATATACCAGAGCCGGTTACTATTGAAAATGATAACCATGATACTGAAGATAGCAAACAAACTCATCAATCTAATGCTGATGAACGATAGCTATTATTTACTGATTCCTGAACGATTAGATACGAATGCCATCTACATTTAGACAGAGGCTTTAAACTAAAGTGACTATAGATGCACAACAAGCGCGAGAGGTTTGGAAAAGAGCGGAATGTCTCTTTAGTGAATCACAAGTGATTACAGCGCTCGATAGACTAGCTGAAGAAATAAGCAACACTCTTGCTGAAGCCCATCCGGTTATTATTACGGTTATGAATGGCGGTTTAATACCTGCCGGACATTTACTGACACGTCTGGATTTTCCCTTACATGTCGATTACATGCATGCTTCCCGCTATCGGAATTGCACAACGGGTGGTGAATTAAACTGGACAGTCAGACCACAGCAAACATTAAAGAATAGAGCGGTGTTGATTATTGATGACATTCTTGATGAAGGACTTACGTTGGAAAGTATTATCAATTATTGCCATCAGCAGGGTGCCAGCAGTGTGCATAGTTGTGTACTGGTGGAAAAAATACATCAGCGTAAGGAAGGCGCTTACCATGCTGATTTTATTGGGCTGCAGGTAGATGATGTTTATGTCTTTGGATTCGGGATGGATTATAAGGGCTACCTTCGCAATGTGCCGGGTATTTATGCCGTTGCAGCGCAGGATGAATGACAGGAGAACAGCTTGCTTGATATAGCTATTATTGGTGGTACTGGGCTTAGTTCATTAAAAGGACTGACAATTACGCATCGTGAAATGGTTAATACACCTTATGGACAGGCCTCTTCACCGCTTGTATTTGGGGTGTTGGAAGGCTGTAAGGTGGTCTTTCTGGCGCGCCATGGAAGTGCGCATACCATTGCTCCGCATCAGGTCAATTATCGCGCAAATCTGTGGGCACTGAAACAAACCGGCATTAAACAGGTTATCGCCGTTGCAGCAGTGGGCGGCATTCGTGAAGACATGAGTCCAGGGCGCATCGTATTCCCAGACCAGATAATCGATTACACCTGGTCAAGACATCACACCTATTTTGAAGATAATGAAGAAGTGCGCCACATAGATTTTACTTACCCTTATTGTGAAAAAATGCGTGCAGTTTTGATTGAAGGTGCTCGCAAAGCCGGTTTGAACCCTGTTATCGATGGCACTTATGCGGCAACGCAGGGCCCCAGGCTGGAAACAGCAGCCGAAATTAAACGTCTAGCCAACGATGGGTGTGCCATCGTCGGTATGACGGGCATGCCTGAAGCCACATTGGCTCGTGAGCTGGACTTATGCTATGCAACGTGTGCGGTGGTGGCAAACTGGGCTGCGGGAATTAATGACCAGGTTATCAAGATGGAAGAAATCGATGTGAATGTGAAACAGGGGATGAGTAAGGTAAGAAAACTATTGGAGCATAGCTTACCGTCAGCGTAAGCAAGACAGGAAAAGTCTTTATTCGACGGGTAGTGCGTAGATTAATATCCCAAAGTTGGGATTATCAATATAATGTAATTCTTTACTACGCATACGACGGTGATCCTGATAGCGATAACTGCGTACATTATCGTAGCTATTCGTTTCTGCAGAATAATTTCCAGTCGCGACCGGTTGCCGATAAACCAGGTCTGTCCATACATGCAGATAACGTCCTATAGTAATTTTGATCGTGCCCTCCAACTGATGTTGTTTGACAGGGATCATCGTTGCACTGGTTTCGGTGAGAGGTAGAGCACCACGAAAACTATCAGTGTTTGCCACTTCGCCTTGTTCAGTGAAACGCACGCTTTTACTGACGGGCTCTTTTTCCAGGGTGTTATATAATTTACCTGTTTTTATCGCTATTGGGACGGCTTTCTTTTCATCATGCATTGTTTGAACCCAGGCTGTATGCAAGAGCTGTCTTCGCTCAGAGGCTTTTCGGACTGCCCTGGCTTCTTTTGCTAATATTAAAGAGCTACGATCCAAAGGTTGAAACTCGACGCCAGGAAACTGACGGGAATTGATCGCAGATGGCGATGATTTTGTCGCACTGTTATAGATGGTATAAAAAGTTTGAGCGTAATCAGGCGTGCCTGGATCATCAGACCACAGTTCAGTCTGGCTGTAGGAAGGATTATTGTATTCAAAAATGATAATTTCAAAGCGGTAGCGGGTTTCAGTCTCGGCAGAACTGGTTGTGGTGATCGCTAGTATAAAAATGAGCTGCAGAAATTTTCGAATCATAATGCTATGTACCTGGATCTCGTTTAATTTGATTGTAGCAGGCTCAACAATTCTTCAAGTGCCTGAAAACGACTCTCATTATCCTCCAATGGCATCAGAAAGCGAAGTTTATTTTTACCATCCAGTTTGTAAATTTCTGGTGATTCCTGGATGAGTTTGATAATAATCATAGGATTAATCGCCGGTGTATCCTCAAAAAGTAGGCGTCCACCTTTGGCATGGATATCAATTTTTCGAATACCTAAAGAAGCTGCCACCAGCTTCAGTTCAGTAATATGAATGAGATTTTTAGTTGCCTCAGGCAGCAATCCAAAACGGTCTATCATTTCTACTTGCAAGTCTCTGAGTTGATCTTTGTCCTGTGCACTGGCAATACGTTTATAAAGCACAAGGCGGCTATGGATGTCTGGTAGATAGTCCTCCGGTATCAAAGCGGGAAGCTGCATTTCAATTTCAGGCCCATGGTCAAGAGGCTGATCCAGGTCAGGTTCATGCCCCTCTTTGAGTGCCTTCACAGCCCGTTCCAATAGCTCAGTATAAAGGGTAAAGCCGACCTCATGGATCTGACCGCTTTGTCCTTCTCCCAGTAGCTCACCAGCGCCTCGAATTTCAAGGTCATGCGTTGCCAGCATAAAACCGGCGCCCAGGTTTTCTAATGACTCGATGGCTTCCAATCGTTTAAGTGCATCTGCGGTGACAGCTTTCCTGCCAGGGATTAACAAGTAGGCATAGGCGCGGTGGTGAGAACGTCCGACTCGTCCTCTCAATTGATGTAACTGTGCCAGTCCCAGTTTGTCAGCTCGATTGATAATGATGGTATTGGCAGAGGGAACATCAATGCCGCTTTCAATAATGGTCGTACACACCAGAATATTGTATTTCTGATGATAGAAATCCAGCATAACTTCTTCCAGGTCACGTTCGCGCATTTGTCCATGGGCGATAGCGACACGTGCATCGGGCACCATTTCATGGATCTGATGCGCTATTTTTTCGATACTGGAAACTTCATTATGGAGAAAATAGACTTGCCCGCCACGCTTTATTTCCCTCAAGAAAGCTTCTAACAATAGATTGTCATTCCATTCCGTCACAAACGTTTTAATAGCATGACGAGCGACCGGGGCAGTGGCGATAATCGACAGGTCACGTAAGCCAGATAACGACATGTTTAAGGTTCGCGGAATAGGGGTTGCGGTTAGCGTCAGAATGTCGACTTCAGAACGCAAGGATTTCAGACGCTCTTTCTGGCGTACGCCAAAGCGATGCTCTTCGTCAATGATTAATAGCCCGAGATTATTAAACTTGATATCTTTTTGCAGAATCTTGTGAGTACCAATAACGATATCGACTTTGCCATTTTCGATATCAGCCATGATGATTTCCTGTTCCTTGGCTGTTTTAAAACGCGATAACACTTCTATTCGAAAAGGCCAGTCGGCAAAACGATCCAGGAAATTCTGATAATGTTGTTGGGCGAGCAGGGTAGTAGGTACCAGAATAGCGACTTGTTTGTTTGCATGTGCCGTAATAAAGGTAGCTCGCATAGCAACTTCGGTTTTACCAAAACCAACATCGCCACAGACTACCCGATCCATGGGTTGCGGAGATTGTAAGTCTTCTGTGACGGCATCGATCGCTGACATTTGATCAGGTGTTTCTTCAAACGGGAAAGCAGCAGAGAAACGCATGTTATCTTCAGTATCGACTGGATAGGGGTGTCCTTTTCTGGCAGCCCGACGCGCATATATATCCAATAACTCCGCGGCCACATCGCGGGCTCTTTCTGCAGCACGACGCTTGGCCTTTTGCCATTGATCACTGCCAAGGCGGTGCAATGGTGCATTTTCAGGTGATGCGCCCGAATAACGGCTGATTAAATGGAGTGATGAAACCGGAACATAAAGTTTAGACTGGTTTGCATATTCTAAAGTCAGGAATTCAGATGCATGGTTACCAACGGTGATTTTTTCTAAACCCTGATATCGGCCGATGCCATGTTCTTCATGTACGACAGGGTCGCCTATATGTAAATCAGTCAGATTCCGAATAATATCTTCGGCTTGAACGGCGCTTTTTTTACGCCGCCTTTTTTGAACGGCGCGACTACCAAATAATTGTGACTCGGCAATGATTGCGATGGAAGGCTCTTCAAGTATTAAGCCTTCTTCCAGTGGAGCGACAGTAATTGCCAGTGTTTCGTTGCTTTCATAAAAATCATGCCAATGCGACATGACTTTCGGGTGCAGTGATAATTTGCGCAGCATCTCCAGAATCAGTTCGCGCCTGCCGGTTGTTTCAGCGGCCAACAATATTCGACCGGAAAAATTATTCAGAAAATGAGTTAGAGACGTATAAGACTGCTCAGCCTGGCTTTGAACAAATAAGGGCGGGGGTGCGGAGGTACGGTAATTGACAGTGAGACTATTGGGTTCGTCATCAACGTACTCAAACCACTGCACATCGGCTCGTGGTATATTGGCAATATTTTCTGTTATCTCATCAGGTGAGAGGTATATTTCATCAGGCCTGAGTATCGGGCGCTCAACGTCATGACGCAGACTTTCGTAGCGTTGTAACACTTGTTGCCAGAAACTCTCAGTGCCTTCCATAGCACCTTGTAACGATACGATAACGGTTTTTTCAGGTAGATAGTCGTTTAGTGTACAGGTGTGAGGAAAAAACAATGGAAGATAGTATTCCAGCCCGCCTGAGGTGTTCCCCTGACTAACGTCACGATAGATAGCGCTATTTTGAGGATCACCTTCAAAGCGCTTGCGGTAATTCTGACGAAAATATTTAACCGCTTCTTCATGCAGCGGGTATTCATTAGCGGGCAATATATTAATTGTATCAGTGCTATTGATCGTGCGTTGGTTATCAGGGTCGAAACTGCGTATCGATTCAATTTCATCATCGAACAAGTCAATTCGGTAAGGAAGTTGACTGCCCATTGGAAACAAATCCAGCAATGAACCACGGATGGTAAATTCACCATGCTCCATGACCTGTGAAACATAGCGGTAACCAGCATTCGTCAAATGCTGTGTGAATTTATCCAGGTTCAGTTTTCCCGATACCTTTAACGCGATACTCGACCCCTGTGCATAATCGACGGGAGCCAGTCGCTGCATCAGCGTCGAGGCGGGGACTACCAATATCCCTCTGTCACAATAGGGCAATTGGCTGAGAGTTCGCAGTCGCGTTGAGATGATGTCTTCGTGAGGCGAGAAAAGGTCGTAAGGCAAAGTTTCCCAGTCTGGAAATGACAGGATGGGGAGATCGTGCTCACCCCCTAAAAAAAACTTCAGTTCATGCTCAATACGATTAGCCTGTTGCATATCGCGCGTTATAACCAATACCAAACCAGGGTAGAGACGGGTGCTACTGGCTAATAACAGTCCTGCGCTATTACCATATAATTTGCCCCATCGAATATAGGGATGTTTTTCACTGGGTAGTACAGGGCGTAGGGGGGTGGCGATTTGCACGGGGTAAGGCTTTATTTTAAATTCGGTATAAGCAGGCTATTTTCCCATAAAATGCAGAAGACTACCACACGCAACGAGGTGAAATTGTCTCTGAACGCATCGTGTGGCGCAGCGGGGTAGAGCTTGGTAAACGTCTAAACGAGCGTATTGTCATGCAGTCTTAAATGTATTTTTAAAAGGAATCTACCGCTTCTTTAATGACTGATCCTCTTATTTCTTTAGATTATCTCCAAAAATGTCATCAGGTATCAGCGTATAGAAAAATGGCACATAGGTTAAAACTGTACCTTGATAGATACCAAGATTCCTCCATGTATCAGTGAGTTGAGCTGAAAGTGCTTCGTTGTCCGGGTCCTGTTTTAACGCTTCCAGTATCGATATCAATGGTTTTAAACTGTCTTCCTTTGCGTATTTATTTAGCATCTGAATGGCGTCATCAAGGTTTCCGGCATTCATATTATCTTTAATATAAGTCATATTACTTTTATCCGATTTCATCAAACGTTAAGGAAGCAGCCCCGTTAATTATTACTTTTCATCACAATGCATAACACCCGATAGACTGACTCACGGGCCAGTTAATTTAGAAAAAGTATTTTTTAACGGTTAGTGTGTTTTTCATAATTAACAATATGCTATTTAATTTTTCCATATATAGCAATCGGACGTAATAGGGGCCGGATATTAGCCATGCAAAGTGACAATATATCAGTACACAAAATGCAGTAATAAGTGGCATTGATGGGTAATGGCGGCTATCGGTAAAACATCAAGAATGTGGTTTCTCCCGTTTAATTTTTATCTCACTCAACGAAGGCAATCAAGCGGCCGCAGACCAGGGCACCAAGCCAGCACAGTGTCGACAGGATGGCATGCAGTTTCAGCCGTGGTTCAGTGGCGCCTTCAAGTGACAGTCCATAGGTCCGGTGCAACTGCAATGCCGACAAGGTCCCGAGCACTACGAGCAGGATTTTGATTTGGAAAAATACGATCCCCGAGTACTCCAGCGCCCTGACTGAAAACAGCAAGGAACCCGCAGTCACCGCAAGCACCAGTCCGGTTGTTGCAACAGGCAAGAGCACCCGGGCCAGGATAATGCGCGGGATGTTTCGCCACAGCCCAAGGATATGCAGGTTAAAGGACAAGATTGGACCGACCAGTAGCGCAATGCCCAGTATGTGTGCCGTGTTAACTGCGGCATAACCCCAGCGTGAAATGCGCAAATACTCCGCGATGGCAGTCGACTCCATCGCGATAAACAACGATTCCACCCGGCGCTAGTCCCGATCCGGATACAATACGTACTCGCCTTCGCCCAGATACAGGCGTTCCACTTTCAAGCGCTTCTCTGAGGCATCTTCAGCGGGCTCACCAATGACACGAATCTCGACGCCTTCCGCGAGGTCTCCGTCCTTCAGGCCGGCCTCTTTGTTACGCCACGGTTGCCCCACTTCGATGGTCCAAATTTCGCCGTTCACATCCACTTCGAGTCTGCCGTGGGGGTTACCGAGACGGACGCTCGTGATTTCGCCAGTGAGCTCAATGTTCCCGCCAGTGGTCCAGAACCAACCATGGTGAGCGAGGGCGATGCTGCTGAACAACAACAGGTAAATCGCCGCCAGTGCTGAAAAATGTGACTTCATGTTCGTCTCCGTGCCGTTAGGCATTTGGGTTCAATAAAATGAGTAGCGGTCGGACTTCACCAGGTTGGGCCTGCACTGG
>Ga0316205_10004871_pt1 | contig 11430 bp, 8 predicted proteins | sample 3monthpyrite_MG_FD_204941 | JGI IMG/M metagenome (GOLD analysis project Ga0316205, IMG submission 204941) | Microbial mat bacterial communities from mineral coupon in-situ incubated in ocean water Damariscotta River, Maine, United States -... | ecosystem: Environmental > Aquatic > Marine >... | reverse complement strand
CCTTCTTGAATCAAATCCACTTCGCGATCATTAAAATCAATATCGAAATGAATGTCTGGATGTTGTCGCTGAAAATCGATAATGGCTGGCCCCAAGTGCATGACACCAAAGGTCAGTGGTACGGCAACTTTAATCTTGCCTCGAATCTCACGATGAGACTCACTAACAGAATGTTCCGCCTCAGTAAGATCATCGAGAATCTGCACACAGCGTTCATAAAAGGCGCGACCACTGTCCGTCAAACTCAACTTGCGCGTGGTGCGGTGGAATAACTCCACGCCGAGTTGTTCTTCCAGCTCAGACAAACGACGACTGACCGCCGACTTGGCCAATTGAAGCTGGCCAGCCGCGGCGGTGATCGTGCCGCTATTAACAATCTGGATAAAGGCCTGTATTTCTTCAGTTTTCAGCATACTGTTCGAATATATAGAACAATCATTTAATAAACAAGCCGTATATCCACTTTAAATGAACGTATAGACTTTATGCATCTTGATACTAACCACATGAAGGAGAACGGACATGAAAAAACAAGAACTAGACGTTTTATTAGTAAATTCCAGCGCACAACAAGAAGCGTCGGTGACACGCCGTTTCGCCAACGAGCTGCTGATCGCCCTGCAAGAACAGGATGGAAAAATGCGCATCCATGAACGTGATGTCGCCAAGGGCGTTCCCTTCGTGAATGAACAATGGGTCAATGCCAACTTCACAGATGTTGCTGAACGTACCCTCGAACAGAAAGCCACCTTGTCCTACTCCGACAGCTTGGTCGATGAACTCGTGCAAGCCGACATACTTGTTATCGCTGCACCATTATATAACTTCTCGGTTCCGGCCAGCCTGAAGGCATGGATAGATCAAATTTCCCGTGTGGGTCGTACCTTCAATTACACCTCGGATGGCTTCGTCGGTAAGTTGCAAGGCAAAAAGGCCTACATCGTTATGGCCACCGGCGGTGCAGAACTAGGCGCTGATGATGATTACGCCAGTGGCTACCTATGCCAAATGATGAAGTTCATTGGCATCAAAGACGTCTCCTTCATCTCCGCCGAAGGCCTCATGATGGATGAAGAAAACGCGATACAACACATACGCGCACAGATTGAGCGCGTAACCAAAATGGTTGCCTGAAATAATGCAGAGCCAAGGAGCGTGATCGATGAACTATTTATCATTCATTGCCTTTTCATCCGGTATCGCCATATCAACACAGGCGGCCATGAACTCGCAGTTGGGGAGCTTGTTAAAGAACCCACTCCTTGCGACCTGTATCGCCTTTGGCACCAGCGTCATTTTCACTCTGCTCGCCGTCATGATCTATACGAAGGAATTCCCATCGTTTGACACAATGAAGGGCGTACCTGTTTACCTGTGGATCACCGGCGGACTTCTTAGTGCCTTTGCCGTCTCAATGTTTTATTTCCTTATCCCACAAATGGGCATAGGCCCAATGATGTCTTTCGCACTAACAGGCCAACTTATTGCCGCCGTTATCGCCAGTCATTATGGCTGGTTTGATCTTCCCGTGAAATTAATCACGCCGGACAAAAGCATCGGGGTCATTGCACTCCTATTGGGTGTTGTCTTAATCAACGTGGAATAAACTATGAATACAACACAACTCAATACGGCAAATATTAAAAACCTAACCGCGCTTTGGAAGGTAATGGGCTCGAAACCCTGCACGTCACATGGCATGGAAAACGTTCAACAATCGGTAAGCTGGCCGCATCGCTGCTGGCACAGCAGCGAACAAGTTGTAAATAAAATACCAACACTAAACCACAATCTGGAACAGCTGCCTGAAAACTGCATCATTCCGTTATGGCAATTACAAGACGCAGAAACAGAACAGCTAGAAAGCACCTTGCTGAGTAATGAGTTTACGATTTCCTCAGAACAAACCGCGATGTATCTTGATCTCAATAACTATCCTGTCGTGAAAGATCCCTCACCCTTAATACGACCCATTTTTTCACCACAGGGGGTACAGGTTTGGACAGACATCGCAGCCAATGCATTTGGCTATGAGATCGACATCAAGGTGATTCAAAAAATTGCCCAACACCCTGATGTGCACCTATACATCGTCTATGAAGACAATCGCCCGGCAGCAACGGCGATGCTATTTAAAACAGGTGAGGTGATCGGTCTCCACCAACTAGGCGTGCTGCCGGAACTGCGTGGAAAAGGCATTGCCCGAAAAATGATGCATGACCTTATCAACCTCTGCGCCAATACATCCAGTCGCTACATTACCCTGCAAGCATCCGTCGCAGCAGAACGCCTGTATATACAACTCGGATTCACAACACAATTCAGAATTACAAATTACCAACGCTCAGACAATGCGGTAAAAAAAGAAGAACAAACACTCAACTACTACTGACAGTACCTATGCCTCCCTTGCAGTATTCACAATACTGCATCCCCCATTGCCCGCTTTCATAAAGCGGGCTTTTTTAATGTCTTCTATTAACGTACGTAGTAGTTATCCACAGTTTATACACCGCTTTTACCTTGTACTCTCCTTTTTCGTGCGTATAGTCGTTATAAGAGTGGTGGGGACTGCTTTAGAAAAATAAAAGGGTACTGACCCCTTGATTACTCTGTTTATGTAAAAACATGTAAAAGGGTTTATTACTAATAATGTCCGACATAATCGAAATTACCGGCGATGATATCTCCATATTAAATGACTCAGACCTTCGCTCATTAATTGGCTTATTGTGCGAGTCTGATTACAGACTTGCCGGTTTATCCACAAAAGGCATTACATGGGGTGGACACCAAGATGCCAGTGATGGTGGTTTAGATGTTGTTGTGCGTGATGACGTTGCCCCTCCAGCTCGCAGTTTTATGACAACGAAAATATCAGGTTTCCAAGTCAAGAAATCTAATATGCCTCCTTCTGAAATACTCAAGGAAATGAAACCCGAAGGAATACTACGTAAATCAATCAAATCTCTTATAAAACAAAATGGAACTTATATAATTGTTAGCTCTAATGGTTCTACTACAGATACTGCTCTCAAGAATCGTCTTACTGCTATGCGCGAAGCAATATCTACTGAAGAAGATCATCAAGATCTTCATTTAGAATTTTTCGATAGAGGTCGTGTAGCAACATGGGTTCGTTCTCACCCTTCCTTAATCTTATGGGTGCGCAATAAAATTGGGAAGCCATTAAAAGGGTGGCGTTCCTACGACAACTGGGCAAATTCTCCTGAAGGTCTTGATGAAGAGTATCTTCAAGACGACGAACTAAGGCTGCATGATCAAACTAAATCGAAAGATAAAGGACTTTCAGTCGAAGATGGCATACTAAAACTAAGATCCAATCTAGCAATACCAAGAGCATCTTTAAGGCTAACAGGGTTGTCTGGTGTTGGTAAAACAAGACTAGTCCAAGCTTTATTTGATCAGCGAGTCAGTAAAGATGCCCTTTCCCCTTCATTGGCAGTTTACACTGATATGTCGGATAGCCCCCTACCCGATCCAAGCACTCTAGCTAATCAACTGATAGCAGATAGAGCAAGAGCAATCTTAATAATCGATAATTGTCCGCCCGACTTACATCAAAAACTGACACAAATATGCTCTAGTCCGAACAGCACTGTAAGCCTGCTAACAGTTGAATATGATGTTAGAGATGACTTGCCAGAAGCAACTAGTGTATTCCGCTTGGAACCAACTAGTGAAAAAATAATTACAATATTAATCGAAAAACGTTTTCCTCACATTAGCCCAGTTGATGTAAACACGATCGCTAACTTTGCGGGTGGAAATATGCGAGTAGCAATCTCGCTTGCCAGCACTATTCAACAGGGTGAAACATTATCAGGGTTTCGCAATGAAGAATTATTTAAAAGACTTTTCTGGCAGCGAAATAATCAAAATGATAGTTTATTGATATCAGCGGAAGTATGTTCGCTCGTTTACTCATTTAACGGAGAAGATGCTAGCTCCGATAACTCAGAGATTGATTTTTTAGCATCACTTGCAAGAAAGACCAGTGCTGACCTTTACAGAGATATAGCTGAACTTAAAGCACGAGATCTTATACAATCACGAAGCGTTTGGAGAGCAGTACTTCCGCATGCCATTGCAAATAGACTTGCCACACGTGCTCTTAATTCCATACCTAAAGATACCCTCATGGATGCGTTTCTTTCTAATAGTTCAGAAAGACTCATAACATCATTCTCACGACGACTGAGTTTTCTCCATGACTGTAGTAGAGCCATCGAAATTGTTAATGACTGGCTAGGTGAGGAAGGCTGGATTAGAGAATCTATTAAAACCAACGATAGCTTTGGCATAACTATCCTGAAAAATATTGCACCAGTTTCTCCTGAGAAAACTTTAGATGCTCTCGAACAAGTCGCTAACGATAATGGAGAAAACAAGTCCTTCACACTACAACAGGAAAGTTACAGTACACTAGCCAAGCTCCTTAGGCATCTAGCATATGAACCTGAACAATTTGATCGAAGCGTCAAACTACTATCTGATATTCTAATATCCGACGAAGAAAAATCTTATGACAATAATCCGATACACGATGCGATTAAGTCTCTCTTTTATATTTACCTGTCTGGAACTCATGCTTCAGTTGAAACAAGAGCAGCATTTATTCAGCAACTCATTGACTCTGACAATAAAGACAAGCAAGAACTAGCGCTAATCCTTCTTGATGCTTCCCTAGAGGCGTGGCATTTTGGTTCATCTCATGACTTTGATTTTGGGGCCAGATCCAGAGACTATGGTTACCACCCAAATACCCGAGAAGAAATCGTTCACTGGTTTGACACCTTTATAGATATTTGTACTTGTTTATCCCTTGCTAATAGCTCAATCCAAGAAGATGCAAGAAAGTTATTGGCAAAAAATCTTCGTGGGTTATGGGTAAAAGCTGGCATGTTTGAATCACTAAACGGGGCAGCAAGAAAGCTACAAGATCAAAAACCATGGAGTGATGGTTGGCTAGCCGTTCGCAGCATTATTCGTTATGACAGCAAAGACTTTGATGTTGACCTTTTGGAAAGATTAAATAGCCTTGAAAAATATTTAAAGCCTTCAGATCTATTAGATCAAGCACGAACTTTCGCACTATCTACTCAACATAGAAATTTTGATCTGGAAGATGACTATGATGACGGTGAAGATTCTTCAAACGGCTGGCGTAGAGCAGAGGTTACTACTCAAAGAATTGGAGCAAAAGTCGCTAAATGTACAAAAACACTAAATATACTTTTGCCAGATTTAGTATCTACAAACGGCATAAGACTTTATCATTTTGGGCGTGGCCTAGCTGAAGGTTCTAATGACAAAGAAGATCTATTCAAAATATTACGTCTCCAACTTACTAATACACCTGTAGAGAAGCGTAATATTAACGTTATATTAGGTTTCCTCTCATTTTGCGCCGAAAATGACTCCCCATTCTACAACCAAAAACTTGATGAACTATTAATCGATGAACTATTCAAAGATTGGTTTCCACTTATCCAAGTTTCTTCTACTATAGACCAACGAGGCATCCAACGATTACATAAATCATTAGACTTAGAAAAGTCGCCGGCTAGTGCATTCGAAAATCTTGCGTGGGGGCGTGCACACGAACCAATCAATGATGACGAATTAGCAGATCTTTTAAATAAAATTCTTTCTAAAGAAGGCGGTATCGGCGTTACAGTTGAGATTATTAAAATGCGACTCCATAGTCGTAACAAAGAGTCCGAAGCGATTTCAAAAAAGCTTATAACTGTGGCACAAGATACAATGTTAATGTTTACTTTTGATGAAGAACGGAAAAAATTCGGAGATTGGGATAATTCTTTAGCCGATATAGTCAGAAACTGCCTCAATAACGAAGATGGTACTGCTGCTGCACGGCAGTTAAGTCAGAACCTGATAAAAGTTATCAGCGATAATAGCTCCTTCCGTTCTGACTACAAACGACTACTTAGCAGCCTTGCACAAACTCAGCCACTAGTTTTCCTTGATGTTTTTCTAGGTTCTAATGATATTGAAGCAAATCATAGTAAACAGATGATATATAGTAATTTCAAGCACGACACTAATCCGTTAGACCAAATTTCTGATGATACAATATTATCATGGTGTAATGATAACCCTACTGTCCGCTATCCTCTCATCGCTGCGTCCATAGATCCATATAAAAAGTCTAGTGAAACAGGTGAGTATGAATGGAAATCTATTGTATATAAGATTTTTGAAGATGCTCCAGAACTTGACGCTATATTTACATGTCTTTCTAAATCGATAGAACCTAGGGCATGGAGTGGTTCCAGAGCAGATATTATCCAAAGTCGTTCTACATTATTCCAGCAACTATATGAACATGATAACTCAGAAATTATAGCTTGGGCTAAAGCTCAACATTCTCAATTATTAGAAATGATAAGAAAAGAACGTGAGTGGGAAAAACAACGTGATCGTGACTTTAATGAAAGTTTTGAGTAACAATAAAGCAATAAAGGGGTCAGAGTACTTGAAAAATTTAGAGAAAACTCAAAACATCAAGTACTCTGACCCCTTGATTATTGTAGTCAACCGAACTTAATCGCTAGGAGTCTTAAATGTTACCTCTCGATGACCGTATATTTAAAAATGATGATGATTACTACGAGTCGATTGGTAATGGTATATGGCTTATGGATAATCATAAATGGTCATTTGTTGTTTGGAATAGAGAGCGAAATAAGAAGAGCATCTATCAATTAGTTCACGTCGACTATCACTGGGATGCAGGATACGATTACTGGGATTCGCCCAATGAAGAAAAAATATTCCTTGCCGCCAGTGACCGTGAAATTATCAGCATTGTTCGGGAAGAAAATCACATAAGATATGATTCATTTATATGTCCCGCTATAGCAAAAGGATTTATTGATGAAGTTCATTTTTATTGCCTTCAAGGAGACGATGGTGGGGATGTTGCCATTTATAAGGATTTTTTAGATAAATATAGTTGTACACAAATTCTTCACGACAGCACGAGAACGCTATCTAAATTGGAGGCTGAAAAGCCGATGATTTTTGATTTTTGTATAGACGTCTTTAATAAATCAACTAGGTGGTATGAGTCTGATATATGGCCAGATGATGAAATTGATCGACTGTTGCAAGACTGCGAGCACTTGGTTAAATCGGCAGAAATTGTAACAGTCTCTATGTCTTATGGTTATTCAGGCACTGAAAATGATACGCGACGGCTTACTCAAAAAGTGATTGAAGTGTTTTCTACATGGCGGGAGGCTTCCTGACAAAATCAAAGAAAATAGCTACCAGAGAAAAATTGTTTCTAATATAGATTTCAACAAAAAAGGCCAGCTAACGCTGGCCTTTTTGTTTATTAAACTATCAACTTCATTTAAGTCTTCGGCAAAGTCACACCCTGCTGCCCCTGATACTTACCAGCACGATCTGCATACGACGTTTCACATTCTTCATCTGATTCAAAGAACAACACTTGTGCAACACCTTCGTTAGCATAAATCTTTGCCGGTAGTGGTGTAGTGTTTGAAAATTCTAAAGTCACGTGGCCTTCCCATTCTGGTTCAAACGGGGTGACGTTCACAATAATGCCGCAACGTGCGTAGGTTGATTTACCTAAACACACGGTGAGTACGTTACGCGGGATACGGAAGTATTCAATCGTACGCGCGAGTGCAAATGAGTTTGGAGGAATAACACAAACATCTGACTTCACATCAACGAAACTGGCTTCATCAAAATTCTTTGGATCAACAATGGTTGAATTGATATTGGTGAAGATCTTAAATTCATCTGAACAACGAATGTCGTAGCCGTAACTTGATGTTCCGTAAGAGACGATACGCTCTTCACCGTTGTGTTTAACCTGACCGGGTTCGAATGGTTCGATCATGCCGGTAGATTCGGCCATGCGGCGAATCCATTTATCTGATTTGATGCTCATTGGATGTGTGTCTGCCCAAAATTGATGTTATTTTTGTTGGCAGTATTAAACAGGATTAGTCCCGTTTTAGCAAAAGAAAAGGGGTAGTGACTGTGAAGTCACTACCCCTTCTATTTCTTCTCTTGCACAAGAACCCCTTCGGGCTTCATTTTGCGTACCCTAACCTTCGTCCCGAAGGTTCAGGGCAACCCCATATTTTTTGCCGTCGGATTACGGCATGCGCCTAATCCGACCTACAAGTCACGCAATAACCTAAGAAATAACGATATTCGGGAATTTACTCGCGTAATCCTTCGCTTTCATAGACAGCTTGCCTGATACGCGACGTGCAATTTCACGATAAATCTCAGTAATACGGCCTTCCGGATCGGTAACCACGGTTGGTTTACCGTCATCTGTATCCTTACGAATTGCCATATCTAATGGTAAAGAACCAAGCAGATCGACATCGTACTGTTCAGACATGTTCATGCCGCCGCCTTGACCGAAGATGTGTTCTTCATGACCACATTCGCTACAAATGTGGATACTCATATTTTCAATGATACCCAGTACTGGTACTTCAACCTTTTCAAACATACTCAAGGCTTTACGGGCATCAAGCAGGGCTATATCTTGTGGTGTTGTGACAATCAGTGCGCCGCTCACTGGTACGCGCTGCGCCAAGGTTAGTTGGATGTCACCAGTGCCTGGTGGTAGATCGATAATCAGGTAATCCAGATCTGACCAATGGGTGTCGTTAATGAGCTGGTTCAGTGCCTGTGTCACCATTGGGCCACGCCAAATCATAGGGGTGTCTTCATCAACGAGGTAACCGATCGACATGGTTTGGAGGCCGTAACTATTAATTGGCTCTAAGGTCTTACCATCGGGTGATTCCGGACGTTCTTTGTTCACACCCAACATGCGCGGTTGACTTGGGCCATAAATATCCGCATCAAGAATACCAACGGTGGCGCCTTCAGCAAGCAAGGCCAAAGCAAGGTTTACCGAGGTGGTTGATTTACCAACACCACCTTTACCAGATGCCACGGCAATAACGTTCTTGATGCCAGGAATCTGTTCAACACCCTTTTGCGCCTTATGTGCGGCGATCTTGATGCCAATATCTACCGTTACGTCGCTAACACCGTCGATACTGCTAACAAGTTCATTGATTTTGCCAGCCAATGTCTCGACATAGCCCTTGGCAGGAAAACCAAGTACAACATTGATGCTGACTGCACCGCCATCGATCTTGATGTCTTTGACTGCTTTCGCTGAGACCAGATCCTTTTCAAGATACGGGTCGGTGTATTCTTTCAGCTTCGCTTCAACGCTTTCGCGGGTTACTTCTGACATTTCTCTGCTCTCCTGCAAATTCACTTCAACACACCAATGTCTGATACCTTATATATCATTAACAATAGCGACTTAATTCGGTTAATATATTAGGATAACATGATATGCATATTCCAGACAATTACAGTCGGCTATTCTTGACTGTTTTAACCGGGAATTTGTAGGGATATTAACCATAACAAATAAGAATCATATGTCGACCAATATAGACAAACAAAGAACCATTCTCGTCACTAGTGCCCTGCCGTATGCCAATGGTAGCCTGCATATTGGCCATATGGTCGAATATATCCAGACTGATATTTGGGTGCGTTTTCAACGCATGCAAGGCCATGATTGCTACTACGTTTGTGCTGATGATACCCACGGCACCGCGGTTATGCTGCGAGCCGAAGCCGAGGGCATTACCCCAGAAAAGCTAATAGAACGCATTCGTGGCGAACGACTCGCTGACTTTGCTGGCTTTAACGTCGAATTCGATAATTATCATTCCACACATTCAGATGAGAACCGTGAGTTATCAACCGGTATGTATCTGGCGTTGAAGGCAGCAGACAAGATCACCACACGTACCATTGAGCAATTTTTTGACCCAGAAAAAGAAATTTTTCTCGCCGATCGGTTTATTAAAGGTGAGTGCCCAAAGTGTCACGCCAAAGATCAGTATGGTGATGCCTGTGAGGTCTGTGGCACAACCTACGCACCCACTGAATTGATTAATCCATTTTCAGCCATCTCCGGTGCGACACCGGTGATGAAAGAATCGGAGCATTACTTTTTTAAATTGAGTGAATGTGAAGATTTCCTCACTAAATGGATGGCTGGCCATTTAAATACGCTTGGTCACCAACCACTGCCAACTGAATCGCGCAATAAATTACAAGAGTGGTTTGATGCTGGTCTGATGGATTGGGATATCTCGCGTGATGCGCCTTATTTCGGTTTTGAGATCCCTGATGCACCGGGTAAATATTTTTATGTTTGGCTTGATGCTCCAGTTGGTTATATGTCGAGTTTCAAAAACCTTTGTGATCGTACCGAAGGTCTTAACTTCGATGATTTCTGGGCACCCGATAGTAAAGCAGAGTTATACCACTTTATTGGTAAAGACATTCTTAACTTCCATGCCCTATTCTGGCCTGCGACATTACACTACTCTGGTTACCGCACGCCGGATCAAATTTGTGTGCACGGTTTCTTAACCGTTAACGGCGAGAAGATGTCTAAGTCACGTGGCACGTTTATTACTGCCAGCAGTTACTTGGAACATTTGAATCCGGAATACTTGCGTTATTACTTCGCGGCCAAGCTCAATGACAAGGTTGAAGATATCGATCTCAACCTTGAAGATTATGTTGCCCGCGTAAACAGTAATGTTGTTGGTAAGTTCGTGAATATTGCTAGCCGTACGGCGGGGTTTATTGCTAAACGTTTTGACGGCAAACTTGCTGCGAGCATGGACGATGCAGGTCTTGCACTGAATAATAAAATTCAAGCCGCCAGCGATGAGATTGGTACTTTATATAATGAACGTCGCTTTAGCGAAGCGGTACGCGCTATTATGGATCTTGCCGATGAAGTAAATGAATACATCGCTGCGCTCGAACCATGGAAGATGGTTAAAGATGAAGCGACATTGGCTGATGCACATTTGGTTTGTACAAGCAGCCTTAATGCATTTCGTTTACTGACAGTCTATCTCAAACCGATTTTACCGATGATGGCAGAAAAGATTGAAGGCTTGTTTAATATTGAGCCTCTGCAATGGAACGATAGCCAAACGTTATTAACAGATCAGCCAATGAACAAATTTAAGCATCTTGCGCAGCGTGTTGAAATGACACAAGTCGATGCGATGGTTGAAGCGAATAAAGACAGTCTTTAAAAATAAAACCTCAATGCTTGTCATTGCGAGCGCAGCGCGGCAATCTATGTAGGATATAATGGCAACGGTTATAGATTGCTTCGTCGTTTCTCTCCTCGCAATGACGAGATATAAAAAGTTTTACGCGTAGATTATAAGAACAAGGCAACTGTAATATGACTGAGTTTCTATTGATATTAGTCAGCACTGTACTGGTGAACAATTTTGTTCTCGTGCAGTTCCTTGGTCTGTGCCC
>Ga0316205_10004870_pt1 | contig 11431 bp, 11 predicted proteins | sample 3monthpyrite_MG_FD_204941 | JGI IMG/M metagenome (GOLD analysis project Ga0316205, IMG submission 204941) | Microbial mat bacterial communities from mineral coupon in-situ incubated in ocean water Damariscotta River, Maine, United States -... | ecosystem: Environmental > Aquatic > Marine >... | reverse complement strand
ACATCCATCTGAATTCATTATCATTCTAATCTAGCCCTCTTCGTAACGTAATCGTCTGATTTTCATCTAACTTGACATGAGATTACTCCCAGATTACATTGTTTCACGTTTTCAGGTGCCCTTAGGTTTTTCATATCCAACGGGTGAAACGGGAAGCCGGTGCGATCTGAGTCATTCAAATCAAACCCGGCACTGCCCCCGCAACGGTAAACGAGTAAAGATATAGCTAAAGAACCACTGTGCATTGCATGGGAAGGTGCTGTATCGGCTAACGCCACTCGTGAGTCCGGAGACCGGCCTGTTACGTAAGAGAAGATAATTGAAACCAGCTGCCTGGCTTCAATCATCTTCTCATGTATAACTATCGCGGCGGGCGATGAGTGAACACGGGGTACTGTTCTCTTTGACTACGCTTATTCCTCTCTCGCGATGGTTTTTTAACCTAATACCTGAGGAAATTTTGTGAAAAATTCAAATAAAACAATCAAATACGTACTGCCTTTATTAAGTTTGGCATCCATTCTGTCCATGCCTACTTCTGTGTCGGCAAAAAAAACACTGGAGCCTGTTGTTGTTACAGCAACACGTACAGCGCAAACTGTCGATGAAACACTGGCATCTGTCAGCATTATCACCAGAAAAGATATTGAACAATTACAAGCCCAGTCTATACAAGATTTATTGCGCAAACAGGTCGGCTTCAGCGTTACAAATAATGGCGGGCCTGGAAAAAACTCCAGTATTTTTATCCGAGGTACAGAGTCTGATCACGTACTGGTACTGATAGACGGCATTAAGGTTGGCTCTGCCACACTTGGAACTACCGCGTTTCAAAATCTGGATATCGATCAGATAGAACGAATTGAAATTGTCCGAGGGCCCCGCTCTAGTCTTTATGGGTCTGAAGCCATAGGTGGAGTTATTCAAATATTTACCCGCAAGGGCAGCAAAAAATTTACTCCCAGTTTCAGTACAAGTATAGGCAAATACAACACTAAAAAGGTCAACATAGGTATAGCGGGTGGTAGTAAAAATTCCTGGTACAACATTGGCCTCAGTGGTTTCAACACGGCTGGTTTCAATTCCTGTTCAGGTTCTTTTTCTGCTGGCTGCTTTACTGTAGAACCTGATAATGACAGTTATCGATCTCGAGCAGAGTCATTTCGTGCAGGCCACCGATTCAATAATGGTTTAGAGGCTGATTTCACTTTCACTCGCACCCAGGGAGCAGTTGAGTTTGATGGGTTTGAAAATGAATCTGACACTCTTCAACAGGTAGTTGGTGGAACTCTCAAATACTCTCCTATTGATAATTGGTATACCTCGCTAACCATTGGACGTAATAACGATAAATCCGATAATTTTAAAGATGGAACTTATAGTTCAACCTTTGATACTGAACGTGATTCCATTTCATGGCAAAACGACATCACTATAAGCGATGAGCAATTATTAACATTGGGCGTCGATTATTTGAACGATAATATATTCGCTGTCACGTTTGCTGCTTTCCCTGTCACTTCACGTGACAACACGGGTGTTTTCGCTCAATACCAAGGGAATTACGGCCCAAACAATTTTCTTCTCGCCATTCGTCAGGATGATAATGAACAGTTTGGTAAGCACACGACTGGCAGCCTATCATGGGGATACGCCTTCAATCCTAAGCTTAAATTTGTAGCATCATATGGTTCAGCGTACAAAGCACCATCATTCAATGAACTATACTTCCCTTTCTTTGGTATCCCCACTCTTCAACCTGAATTATCCAGAACCTTTGAGGCTGGTGTAAAAAGCGAAACCAGTTGGGGGAGATGGAACGCCACTATTTACCAAACTAAGATAGATGATCTGATTATTTATGATCCTAATATTTTTGGTCCGGCCAATATCAGCGCTGCTTCTATTCGTGGATTTGAAACTCGTTTACAAACCCGACTGGCAAAATGGGATATCGATTCCAATTTGACATTATTAGATACCAAAGACAATTCACCAGGAGCCAATAGAGGTAATCAACTTACACGACGTGCCAAAACAACTTTAAATTTAAATATGGATCGCAAATATGGGAAAATAAGCACTGGCCTATCTCTACATGTTCGTAGCAGCATCTACGATGACAGTGCTAATAACCGCAAGCTGAAAGGCTACACAACCGTGGACATAAGAGCGGCATACCAATTTTCCAAGAATTGGTTAATGCAGGCACGTATCAATAATGTTCTTGATAAGGGTTATGAAACGGCATCATTTTATAACCAACCTAAAGGTGATTTTTGGTTGACACTGAGGTATCGGCCAGAAAAATAGCATCCAATCCAATCAACATACGATGATAAAAATAATTCAGGTAGCTCCGCCACTCAAAGTAGCCGAGCTACCTTTATTTATTCACACACATGATCTGCTTTTGGAAAAATACCCCATTATTCTATCTAACCTTATCAAGAATAGCGCAAACTTCATCTGCGCCCGATAAAATTCTCGGGCTATGCCTGGATATAATGTCAGGGGTTACAGAAAAAATGTTATTGGCCTGAACTGCTTTAAGCTGCTTCCATTTTTTCCATTTGCTCGCCCAGCTTCTGAACCTGTCGCCATTGTCATTGATAATAATCACATCTGGATTATTCAATAAAACATCTTCAATACCTACTGTGCCTGACAATAGCGTCATATCAGCAAACACGTTAACACCACCACAGGCATTAATAATCTGATTGATCATGTGTTTTGCATTAATAGTCATTAATGGCTGTTGCCAGATCTGATAAAAAACACTGACTTGCTTCTTGTTATTAGATTGCTGACGCAACCGAGTTAAATGCTGATTGTAGATACTGATTGTTTTTTGTGCCTGTGTCCGGGTATCAGTCAAACGAGCAAGCTTGTTTAATAACACTGGAATATCTTCCAGCTTATGTGCTTCTGTAACAAAAACAGGGATGCCAAGTTTTTTTAATTTTTCAATATTAGTTAATGGCGTACCACTTTGCCAGGCTATGACGAGATCAGGTTTCAACGTAATAATTTTTTCAAAATCAAATGTCTGAAATCCGCCAACCCGCGTAATCAGTCTGGCCTTTGGGGGAAAATCACTAAATTCTGCTGCGCCAACCACAAACTTCCCTGCCCCAATAGCAAATAACAATTCAGTAATATTCGGTGCCAAACTAATTATTTTTCGAGCAGGCTGATCAAGTGACAACATCTTACCGCTACTATCAACCACATTAATGCTTGACTGGCAGACAGGTGCTGACAATAGGCTAAATAATAGCAGTAATATCTGAAACAACTTAATATTCATGAATTAACTAACTGTGACACAGTTGTGATTCCCTTTCCTTAATATAATAGATCTTTATCCATAGTCTGTTTATAATAATGTTAAATAAACATAATTGTAATAAAAACATAAAGATATTCCGCATAAATCAGGTAAACAGCAATGCTTAAACAAACATCTAAAGGTTTCACCCTCATCGAGGTCATGGTGGTCGTGGTTATTCTCAGTATTCTGGCTGTATTCGTTGTGCCAAAAATTATGGACAAGCCAGAGCAAGCGAGAAAAACACAAGTTATGCAGAATCTACGCATAATCGAACAATCATTAAATATGTATAAACTGGATAACTCTATCTACCCGAGTACTGACCAGGGTTTGGATGCGCTTGTGACTAAACCCTCTGGATCACCTGAACCTAGAAGCTGGAACAAAGAAGGTTATATTAACCGACTGCCTAAAGATCCATGGGGTGGTGATTATCAATATTTAAGCCCGGGCACCCATGGGAAAATCGATATTTTCTCATTCGGGCCTGATGGCAGCCCTAGTGACGACGACATTGGTAACTGGGACTTATAATCATCTAAAAACATATCGAGCTTAGGGAAATGAGAACTCGTCCAAATGGTTTCACGCTGATTGAAATACTGGTTGCCATTGGCATCATTAGCATCGTACTGGGTATCGCATTAATAAAATTAAACGTCGATGACCCGGAAGCAAAATTAAAACAAGAATCTCAACGATTAGCTCGAACAATCGAACTGGCCGACCAACAAGCTATTTTCCAATCAAGAGAAGTTGGTTTGTTATTTCAGGGAGACCATTATCAATACTTTCATTATGAAGATCAGAAATGGTTACCGCTCGATGATTCGCTTTTAAAAAAAAGGCCTATACCAGAAGAGATGGAAATCATCTTAAATATTGATGGTACAGAAACAAGCAGTCGATCTTTTAGCTTTGATAAAAAAACACCTCAAATTATCTTATATTCCAGTGGCGAGTGGACGCCATTCGAGATAGTTTTTAAATTTAAAGAAAACGAAAAACTCGCTTATATTTTAAGTAATATCAAAACTGGTAAACTGGAAATAGAACGTGAAGTTAATGAATAAAAAAGCAGGCTTTACTTTAATCGAGGTATTGGTAGCACTTGTATTGCTTGCAGTAGCATTAACTGCTGTTATAAAAACGACCAGTGAAAATACGATTAACACTGGACATTTACGAAATAAATATTTTGCCAGCATTGTCGCGAGCAATAAACTCGCGGAATTACAAAGCGCATCCATATGGCCAGGCACTGGCAATTCAAATGGTACGGCAGAGCTTGCAAAACAAACATGGTTATGGCGTTTAAAAGTAGATAGCACACCAGATAGTCGACTACGTAAAGTTTTAATTTCGGTAGCCCCAGAGGACAATAAAGATAATATTTTATATCGTTTAACCAGTTATCTTGGTCAGCCATAATGAAATCTTCTCGACAACAATCTGGATTTACACTGTTAGAAATTCTTGTGGCCGCCAGCATTTTTTCCATCATGTCTGTAATCGCCATTACCGGCATTAAAACAGTGCTGGATTCTCAAGAGCAAACCGACAAAGTAACTGCCCAAATGAAATCGCTACAAACAACACTATTTCATATAGAACAAGATTTGCAATTCGTCAGCAATCGGTCAATCCGTGATGAATACGGTGATACTCAGGCTGCCCTCAAAGCTGGTAATAGCGGCATCCAGGGATTAGCCATTACTCGTAGTGGCATCCGTAATCCACAGGGATTAAAACGCAGTAATTTAATTCGCGTTCAATACTGGTTAGATGATGGCACACTCATGCGCGGCCGGTTTAAAAGCCTTGATCGCGGACAAGATAAAGAGGCCATAGAACGAAAATTAATAGATAAAATAGATGAATTTGAATTTCGTTTTCTGAATAGCAAAAATGAATGGTCAGGGTTCTGGCCGCCGATCTCAACAGGATCATTGGCGCCTGCAGGCTTACCTAAAGCGATAGAGATTAGCTTAACGCATAACAGTCTCGGAAACATTAAACGTTTGATCGCGTTGCCGCATTAATCATGCTTAAGATAAATAATAAAGTTATTAACAACCAATCAGGCGTAGCACTGATTACAGCGCTACTTATCGTTGCTCTTGCCACGTTCATTGCAGTAAACATTACTGAACGACAGCAATATGATATTCGTAGAATGCAAAACTTGTTTAATAACCAGCAAGCTTATTACTACGCCACTGGTGGCGAAGCCTGGGCTAAAGGTTTGTTATATAAAGACCACAAAAACGATCTACGTAGCAATGGCACAGATAATCTATTTGAGGACTGGGCCCAACCTTTACCACCAACAATAATAGAAAATGGTTCTATCGCAGGCACAATCACTGATTTACAAGGTTTATTCAACATCAATAATTTATATATTAAGGATGCCAATGACGCCAGCGAGAAAAAACGATTAAAAGAACAAACGCTCGTCTTTAATCGACTACTAACACTACTGGATATTAAAGTTAACGTATCTGATGTGATTATTGATTGGCTTGACGATAACCAAGATACCTCTCCCAATGGTGCAGAAGATGATATTTATCTGCAAAAAACACCTGCCTATCGAGCCGCCAATCAAATGATAAATAACCCCAGTGAATTATTACTCATTGAGGGCATCGATTTTGAGATTTATAACAAGCTTAGACCTTATATATGCGCCCTGCCTGAACACAGCACGATTAATGCAAATACGGCTCCCGCAGAAGTAATTGCCGCCCTATCCAATCAAATAACGCTCGATAAGGCCAGCAATATTATCGAAGATAGAGGTTCTGCATACGAGTCCATCAAGAACTTTATTGATGAAACCAAAGGTTATGCACGTGATAAAGTTAAATATGAAGAAGACATAAGCACCTTAATTGGTGTAACTTCACAGTATTTTCAGGTAAACGCTGATGTAAAAATTGATAATCTAGACAAACAGCTTATCAGCGTCCTGAAACGGAACACTGACAGCAGTGTCAATATTCTTTCACGAGCACCTAAGGATTTTTAATGGCAAACGCAGTTTTTATCAGAATTCATAAAGATTACTCGGTAGATTGGTGTATACCCGGTAGCGCGCATGAGAAACTGGCTCAGCCTAGTACTGCGCTTAGTGAATTAACGGATCTGTGTTCAGGTAAAAAAGTAACTGTTTTCATACCCGGAGAAATGGTGCACCTGGGCTCTTATGTTATTCCTGCAAAAAGCAGGCAAAAAATTCTACAGGCTGCCCCTTATGCCATGGAAGATGATTTAATCGGTGATATTGATGACTTCCACTTTGCATTAGCCTCCAGAACACCTGATAAAAATACAACCATTTGCGCCATTGAAAAAGCACGGATGGTTTCAATACTAAGTTTACTTAAAAAATACAACATACAGCCACAAACCATCACTATTGATACACTGGCGCTTGATTGGCAAGCTGATGCCTGGACCATTTTATTAGAAGATAATATAACAACGATCAGAACCAGCCTGCTAACAGGATTTACTGTTGATACCTCATCATTAAAAGATTATATCGATATAGCCATTGACGAAGCGGGTGATAGCGCACCTTCTAAACTGAACGTTATTGATGCCCGGACTTTAGATGCAGGAGAAGCAGTTGAGTCACTATTCCCTGATTCACAAACAATACAAGACATCACTCCTCAAGGTAGCATCATTAATGATTTTGCCCGTACAAACCAAGAAAACGAAACCATTAATCTTTTGCAGGGAAACTATGCCGTTAAACATATACGATATCAAAATCTAAAGAAATGGTATCCCGCTGCTGCACTTTTTATCGCCTTCCTTTTAGTTAAGCTCATAGGAGGTGTTTTTGAATACAAACAGCTCAGCAATCAAGTTAATAATCTGGATCAGAAAATAGAACGCTTATTTCGTCAGGCTTTACCTGATGTAAAACGCATCGTTAACCCCAAGGCACAAATGACTCAGCGACTTATTTCATTAAAATCAAATAACCAAAATGGTCGCGCCGATTTTTTTACTCATTTTGCTAAATCAATAAAACCTTTAAAAGCAGATAATAGTATTATCATTAAAACGATAAATTTCAGAAACAATCATCTCGATATAGAGTTTAATATTAGTGATTTACAAGCACTGGAAAAGTTAAAACAAACTATTACTCAAACTGGCTCAAAGGTCGAAATACGATCAGCAGCGGTACAGGGCAAGAAAGTATCAGCCCGTTTACGCATTACGGGAGAGTCATCATGAAATCCTGGTTTTATGCAAAAGATCAACAAGAACAACGTATCATTCTGGTATTGGCAGGATTAATTGGCTTAAGCCTGATTTACCTTTTAATTTGGTCTCCAATAACTGAATCATTCCAGCAAAAAAAGAGTCAGATTGCCACTAAACAACTGCTCGCAAGCTGGATGGAAAAAACAGCTCAGGATATTATTCAACTAAAACCATTAACAGCTCAGCAACAAAAACGTAATAGCGGCCCGCTACTTTCAACGATTGATAGAACTATAAAAATAGCAAGGCTAAACCAAACTATGAAGCGATTAGAACCTCAAGGTAATGATCGCGTGCAGATATGGTTTGAAAAAACAGCCTTTGACACCTTGATAAACTGGTTAGGTAAAATTGAAGGTGAATATGGCATACAGATTCAAACCATTAATATTGAACGCCTTGAACAATCTGGCCGGGTCAATGCACGATTAGTATTAAGTAAAGGATAGATTAATGAGTCGTTTTAGTCTTATTTTAGTTGGCATCATCAGTTTTAGTATTGTGGCGATAGCGACCATGCCTGCACGAATTGCTTACTCTTTTTTTAATTCGCCTGATAATAAAATACAGCTTCAGGATATCAGTGGAACAATATGGAATGGACAAGCCAATCGATTACAAACCCTGGGACATTCTCTCTCAACATTAAAGTGGCAGTTGCATTTCGTGGATATGCTGCTGGGTGATATTACTCTTGATGTACAGATCAGTGACTCGGACTACCCGCTTACATCAACCGTTACACGAAGTTTTGGCGGGGAAATTCGCGCCAAAGACCTTAAAGCCATTCTTCCAGCGTCCATTCTCCGTCAATTGCCCTATGGCAGCCTAGTTAGCTTGAACGGCTTGTTAAATATAAATATGCCAAATTTGACCTTAAGTGACAATAACTTAATCTCAGCTCAAGGAAAAATCAGTCTGGCTGATGGTCAGTTTCTTGCTCCAATTCAGGGAACCTTGGGAAACTTACAGTTTCAAATATCTAACAAAGACGATGATATTTTAATCACCATGAATGACCAACAAGCCCCCATCGGAATAAATGGCACATTACGCTTGAAACCTAAACACCTATATAGCTTTAAAGGATCATTCTCGCCTCGGGCGAATGCCGATGCTTTTCTGGTGACCATGGTAAAAAATGCTGCTCGCCAACAACCCGATGGCAGCTTCTTGATTCAATCTGAAGGGAGATATTAGATAACCAATATTGCTTTGCCTGATCCTATTATTATAGCTTTCTGCTTATTTGTAATATCTTATGTACTGAATGAAGACTTTTTGCTAAGCTCATGATGTAAAGATATTTTTTCCGTATCTAAAGTTTACAGAAATCGTCCCGAAACAAGTAGAAAACAGGGTATTAAGGGGCAAATAGCTATTTAAAATAATAACCTTGAGGTTAATAGCATAACTTATTGTTTTTAAATATGAATTCATTAATTAACAGACTGATTTCCTTTGCTAAAAGAGGTGCCCTCCTCCTCGCATTATTATGTCTGCCGATCTTTGCATCTGCCAATGACGGCATCACCTTAAATTTAAAAGATGCCGATATTACCACCCTGATTAATACCGTCTCACAAATTACTGGCAAAAATTTCGTTATCGACCCCCGCGTAAAAGCAAGAGTCACCGTTGTATCTGCCAGCCCACTTGCCAAAGATGAAATTTACGATATCTTCCTGTCAATTCTGGAAGTGCACGGATTTGCCACTATTCCAGTGGGTGAGATCATCAAAATCGTACCTAACAGCAAGGCAAAACAAGGTAGCGTGCCTACTGCTAGAGGCCAACACAACATAACAGGCGATCAGGTCGTAACGCGTATTATCCGCGTTAAAAATGTTACCGCGGCTCAATTAGTGCCTATATTACGACCATTAATTCCATCACAAGGACACCTGGCTGCTTACCCTTCAAAAAACGTATTGATTATCACCGACCGTGCTGAAAATGTTAGTCGCCTTGCCAAAATAATAAACCGCATCGATCAGGTGAGCGATAACAGCATAGAAATTATCACGCTTAATCATGCTTCTGCCACCGAAATCGTCAGAATTTTGAATGGTCTGGCAAAAGGTAAAAAAGGCCAGGCTGCCCAAGTATCCTTTGTCGCAGACGAAAGAACCAATAGCGTATTACTTAGCGGGGAACCATCAGCCAAATTACGTTACCGCGCATTAATCAGTCATCTCGACACACCATTGGAAGCTGATGGTGGCACACGTGTTGTTTATCTTCATTATTCGAAAGCCAAAGATCTGGTCGCTGTATTAACAGGTGTGAGCAAATCCATTGAAGGCCAAAATAAAAAACCGGGAACACGATCAGCCTTAGGTAGTAATGTCAGCATACAAGCTGATGAGGCAACTAACGCCCTGGTGATTACTGCCCCACCTGACATTTTCAGATCTCTGCAGCGTGTTATCAGCCAGCTTGATATCCGCCGCGCACAGGTTTTAGTAGAAGCCATTATTGCCGAAGTGACGTTAGACAAAACCCGTGAACTAGGTGTTCAATGGGCAGTCGATGGAAGCCCTGGTGGAACTGGGCCTATTGGCATAATTAATTTCGGTGGCAGTAGCGGCATCGCCAATGTTGCAGGTTCGATAGCTGCTGGAGTTGCACCTAGTATAGGCGACGGCGTTTCAATTGGTGCGGGCAGATTCAACAGTAATTCATTGAACTTTGCTGCCATCGCGCGCGCACTTGCAAGTGATGCCGATTCGAATATTCTCTCGACTCCTAATTTAGTGACGCTGGATAATCAGGAAGCCGAAATCGTTGTTGGTGAAAATGTACCCTTCGTTACAGGTGAGTTCAGTAGTGCTGGAGGTACATCAAGCTCCGTTAATCCATTCAGAACCATTGAACGTCAGGATGTTGGCCTTACACTACGCGTCACACCTCAAATCAATGAAGGCAATGCAATTAAGCTGGATATTGAACAAGAAATTTCTGGTGTTGTTCCTAGTAGTACGGGAGCAAGCGATCTAACCACAAGTAAACGATCAATCAAAACAGCCGTCATGATTGAAGACGGGCAAACGATTGTCCTCGGTGGATTAATCGATGATACATTGCAACAAACACATCAAAGCGTCCCTATCTTAGGTGATATACCCGTAGTTGGACGCTTATTTCGGTTTGATAGAACTGAAAAGAGAAAACGCAGCCTGATGATCTTTTTGCGACCCGCTATTATCAAGGATGCAGCCGTTTTATCGCAAATTACTGATGGAAAATACTCTTATATTCGTGCACAACAACTTGAACATAGGGAAAAAGGCATTTACCTCATGGATGACAATTTATCACCCCTGTTACCTGAAGAACTGCCTAACATACCCAAACCTTTTAAAAAGAAGGAACCTGTAAGCAGCTCATCTGATGAATAATTATGGATATTTCAGAGCACCAAGAAAACAACTTACCTGTTCAGGATAACCCTGAAACGAAAGGTCATTTTTTACCCTATAATTTCATCCGTAAGCATGGCGTCGTCGTAACCGCCATTAATGATGATATTGTTGAGGTATTATATAAACCAGGGTGTAAACTCTCTGTTTTTTCTGAGCTCAAGCGTTTTTTCAATCTTCCTTTAAATATAAAAAAAGTAGGCGTTGAGGCCTTTGAAGTAAAAGTTTCAGAGTTATACGAAACCGGCTCCAATCAGGCTATGCAAGTAATGGATGATATCAGTGATGATATGGACCTGACGCAAGCCGCTATGGATTTAGGTGAGCCTGAAGATTTGCTTGATGCCCAGGATGACGCCCCTATTATCCGCTTAATTAATGC
>Ga0316205_10004869_pt1 | contig 11432 bp, 12 predicted proteins | sample 3monthpyrite_MG_FD_204941 | JGI IMG/M metagenome (GOLD analysis project Ga0316205, IMG submission 204941) | Microbial mat bacterial communities from mineral coupon in-situ incubated in ocean water Damariscotta River, Maine, United States -... | ecosystem: Environmental > Aquatic > Marine >... | reverse complement strand
CTATAAGCACTGGCATGGTAAAACTAAAGATGATTATCAGAACCGCTATGAGTTCCTGTTTAATAATTTCTGGCCACAACCACCAGGCTGATATAGCCAGCGTTATATAAATTACAAAATCACCCCAGCTGTCCAAGTGAGAACCAAGCTCTGTAATCATATTCAGACGGCGCGCTAAAAAACCATCCAGCACATCTGTAAACAAAGTAAAAAGAACCGCCACCATATAAATAACAGGATATTGTTGATATGCAAGATAAAGCAGCACAGGTGCCATCAGTAATCTGATCATACTAACGATATTAGGGGGATTTAAAAAATCACTCTTTTCAATCATGTTTCAACTCTTCTGGTCAGTATGGTTTTTTTCTTACACCAAATTTATACAGTATTGATGACAGAACTATATCGATAATAATAAAACTGCTAACAATCACCATGACCTGAGTCAAATCAATGTAATTCATTTTCAATAACCACAGGCAAGGCAACAATGATTCCGGAATCTGATCCAGCAATACAACCTGTGAGCTTTCGACTTTTTGTAACCGCCTTTTTAAAAAACTGGAGAATAAATCTCCAAGCATCGATAGAGACGACACGATAAAGCCCGTCATGAGGTCATACCCCAGAAGCATAGCAATGAGTGATGTAAGCACAAGGGATGAAACCAGACCGCGCCAGGTTTTTGTTTTTCCAAAAAGGTATTGCTTATCTTTTAGCATCAACCCAAAGTCAATGGGTTTTGATGAGCGGTGTGAAAAAAAGTAGCTCGCCAGTACCGGCGAACCATTAGCAATCAAAATTAATAGTAACCACTCCATGATCTGGATTATTTCCTTCTAGTCCAGGACATTAACTATATCTAAGCGCTTTAAGTGGAGACTGCTCTGTTACTTTCTTCATGTATAACTGACTGATAAACAATATCAATATCACTGACAATAGCGGGCCAGCCAGTAATAACCAGTAATGAATTTCAAAATTAAGATCAAACACACGCGTATACAACAGATAAGCAATCATTTCTGTTCCTGTAATAGCCAGTACTCCGGAAAAGAATCCCAACATACTGAATTCTGAAACCTGACTGCGAATAAGAAAAGACTTTTTAGCACCCAGTGTCCGCATAATAATGGCTGAGTGTACTCGCTCATCCATACTTGATTGCATTGAGGCTATTAGTACCATCATGCCAGCGAGCAAGACAAATAACATGACATATTCCACCGCTGTTGTGACTTGCTCCATGATCGATTTCACCTGCTCCATGATGGCATCTATCTCAAGTACGGTCAGCGTTGGAAACTGTTTTACCAGCTCATTTAATTGTTTCTTTTGTGATTTATCGATAAAAAAACTGGATATAAAACTCACCGGGAAATCATTAATAACAGACTCTGGGAACACAATATAAAAATTGGGCTGAAACGAATCCCATTGAACAGACCTTATGCTTTGTATTGTCGCCTGAATAGATTGCTCAGCAATTTTAAAGGTAACACTGTCTCCCGGATTTACTTTTAAGCGTTTAGCCAGTCCTTTCTCAACGGATATAAGCGGTTTCCCAACATCACTGCTGCTCCACCATTCCCCTTTCAACAGTTGATTATTCTCCTGAAGTTTAGTGGCCCATGATAAATTCAAATCACGTTTCAGGGAATTATCCAGCTTGGACTTATCCGGTACCGCATCCTCAATAGGCACATTATTTATCTTCGTGATACGCCCTCTTACCATTGGATACAGCCCTTCAGTTTTTATCTTTCGCTCTGAAAAAAACTGATTCACGCCGGTCACTTCATTTTTTTGAATATTAATTACAAAGTGATTAGGCGCATCATCCGGAAGCTGCCCTTGCCATCGGGTGATAAGATCAGTGCGTAATAAAAAAATAATCATTAAGATCATTAACGAAAGACCAAATGCCAGCATCTGTAACTGATTTTCTTTTCTGTGACGAATAATTTGTTGAAGACCTGTTTTCCAGGGCCCGGATAACACGCTGAGCACTGCACGGCTTAACTGCATCAGTATGAAAGATAAAATTAATAACAACACAACACTGGCAATGACACCTGCAACCACCAGCAGCGTTAAAAACAGCTGACCAGACTGCCACCACATTAATCCAACCAAACTACTCATTGCCAGTCCGTAAACAAACCATGAGCTGACCGGTAAAGGAGTGATATCCTTTCGTAAAACTCGTAGTGGCGGTACTGACTTTAAACGTAACAAAGCAGGCAAGCTAAAACCAGTCAGGATTACAAAACCAGAAATCAGCCCGGTGATTAGCGGATAGAGTCCAGGTGAAGGTAAATCAGGCGCAAGAAATTCTTTTAAAATAATGATCAGCCCTTCTTGTGTCAAAAAGCCGAACAAACATCCTAACAAACTGCCAGCCAAACCCAGAATAAAAAGCTGTAAGGTAAAAATCTGAATAACGGTTTTCTGAGATGCACCCATGCAACGCATTAATGCCGACTGATCAAAATGACGCTGACCGTAACGATTAGCTGTCATTGCAATAGCAATACCTGAAAGCATAACACTCAGCATAGAAGCCAGAGACAGATACTGTTCGGCCTTTTGCATGGCTGAATTTATGGCTTGTGAACCCTCAGTGCCGCCTGCCAGTGTCTGACTACTGGACAATTTTGGTGACAGCCATTTTTCGAATTGTTTACGAACAGCGTGTTCCCCAGCAAAACCTGCCAGATAAGTAACCCGACTACCCGGCTGAATAATGCCGGTTTTATCAACATCAAGACGGTTCATTAATAAACGTGGAGCAATTGACATAAAGCTACTCGCCTGTCCCGGGTCATGTTTCAGGACGGCTGTAACTTTTAATCTTGTTTCACCAAGCTCAATGGTTTCATTTAGTTTAAGGTTTAGTAAACTGAAAAGACGCGGAGCAAGCCAGACCTCTCCCTGAGGCGGACCAAAGTCAACTGACTTTTCATCTCCGTACTGGGTTTTAGATGTTTTAATCTGACTCAGCAACGGATAATACTGATCCACTGCTTTGATATGGGTCAGCTGAAATTCATCATGCGCAACAATCACACTTGAAAAGCTTATTGAAGAGGTAATTTTTAGCCCGGATCTTTTTGCCCGGTCAATAATTTTATCATCTATGCTCTGAGGACTTTTCAATAAAAGATCAGCGCCCAAAAACTGTCCCGCCTGATCTGTCATTGCATAATTAATACGTTGAGTAAACATACCAATCGATGTCATGCTCGCAACAGCAATAACCAGAGAAGCAACAAGTACTTTCAGCTCACCCACATGCCAGTCTCTCAGCAAAAGGCGCCATGCCAGTGATAAATGTTTAAGCATTTGTCAGTACACCATTCTCAAGGGTCAGGCAGCGGTCACATTTTTCTGCAAGTGATTCATCATGCGTGACGATAACTAAAGTCGTACTTTTTTCCCGGTTAATTTCAAACAACAGATCAATAATGTGCTGACTGGTTTTTTTATCCAGGTTTCCCGTGGGTTCATCTGCAAATACAACCTGTGGCTGAGTCACAAATGCACGGGCAATAGCAACACGCTGCTGCTCCCCACCAGATAACTGTTTTGGATAATGATGTAAACGATCTGATAACCCCACCCTGTTCAGCAGATTAAGCGCTGTATTTTCTGCTGACTGACTGGACTGTAATTCAAGTGGCAACATAACATTTTCCAGCGCCGTTAAACTCGGAAGTAACTGAAAAGACTGAAATACAAAACCGACTTTATCACCACGCAATGCTGCTCTACCATCTTCATCCAGCTGACTCATGCTTACATCACCCAAATACACGTCACCACTGCTAGGCTGATCTAAACCGGCCATTAAACCAAGCAAGGTTGATTTACCAGAACCAGATGCACCTACAATCGCAATGGATTCAGCAGACTTGATTTCAAGATTTACACCGCTCAATATATCCAGCATACCGCCAGACGGATTATCCAGAGCGGCCACTTGTTTGGTAAGATGTGTAACTGTAATTATATTATCTGAAGGGATTGGCATGTTCCGAGCATTCATTGTCATCATATTAATTCTTAATAGTTCATCGGTTAGTGCCAGCACAAATTCGTCTGTTTTGGTTCTGGGTGACAGTATCAGTGCTGCACACGGCATCGATACACAATCTGGCTGGGTTAGTCTGCTGGCATTAAAAATAACACAGGAAAAATTACCCTATCAAGTTATAAATGCCAGTATTAGCGGAGATACAACCATTGGTGGCTTAAACCGGCTGGAATCATTACTTGATAAATACCAGCCGGCGGTCGTTATTCTTGAACTCGGTGGCAATGATGGTCTCAGAGGCCTATCTATCAAGGTAATAAAAACTAACCTGAAAAAAATGATTGAAATGAGCCAAAACTACCGGTCAAAGGTTTTATTAGCCGGTATGAAGATACCACCTAACTACGGCAAGCGATACACCGAAGCATTTAACAAGATTTATCAGGATCTATCAGAATCACATAAAACAGAGCTTATCCCTTTTTTATTAGAGGGAATTGGTGATAAATCAGAATTAATGCAAAGTGACGGTATACATCCGACAAAAAAAGCACAGCCACTGATCATGGAATTTGTCTGGAAAAAACTTCAGCCTTTACTTAATAATTAGTTAATACTTCGTTCGTTTAGGTATTTAAAAACTATCAGCGTCACACTGATCAGAATGATCAGTAATGCGCAGACCAGAAGAGGCATATTGCCAATCATTGATGCATGAACAAACCAGAAGCCATTACCCAGCACCGATAAAAATAACATTAACATGGAAATATCATTTGTCATTTTTGTCTGAAAAGCTTTTACCAGCTGAGGTAAAAAAATAATGGTGGTAAAAACAGATGCCAGCCATCCATAAAGTTCTGCCTGATCCATTAGCCGCTCCTGTTAACGATGTTTACGCTTATTGCGCTGATTTTCTTTTCTTTGTTCTTTTTCTACGCGATGCAAACGACTGAAGTTTTCAACCTCAGAGCCAATATGCGACTCTCCCCGCTCTTTTGCCAGAAGCATTTGTTTTTCTCTTTCAATAAAGCGCTGTTTTTGTTCATCGGTTAATCTATCATGGCAATGAGGACAACAAACACCATGTTGATAATAGGGGCTTTTTTTATCTTCTTCGGTAATTGGCTGACGACAGCCATGACACATATCGTACTGACCTTTCTGCAACTGGTGATTAACACTCACACGGTTATCAAACACGAAGCATTCACCTTCCCATAGCGATTCTTCTTCAGGCACTTCTTCCAGATATTTTAGTATGCCGCCTTGCAAGTGAAAAACTTCTTCATAACCAAGCTCTTTTAAATAGGCTGTTGATTTTTCACATCGAATGCCACCAGTACAAAACATGGCTACTTTTTTGTTCGTTTTAGGGCTGAGCTCATTCTTCACATAATCAGGAAACTGTCGAAATGATTCTGTGTGCGGATCCAGTGCATTTTTAAAGCTGCCTATTCTGGTTTCGTAATCATTACGGGTATCAATCAATGTGACATCGGGATCAGAAATCAACGCATTCCAGTCCTTAGGATTAACATAAGTACCCACAACCTGATTAGGATCAATTCCCTCCACACCCATGGTAACAATCTCTTTTTTCAATTTAACCCGGGTACGATAAAACGGCATCTCATCATCATACGAAACCTTATATCGCAAAGACGCTAAACGCGAATCAGATTTAATCCACTCAATCAGGCTTTCAATTGCAGCTTGTTCAGCTGCCACAGTACCGTTAATACCTTCTCTGGCTAGCAGCAAGGTGCCTTTAACACCCAATTCAGTCATTTTCTTCAGTAAAGGTTCTTTAAGCTCCTTATAATTTTCTAGCACTACAAAATGATAAAGCGCTGCGACTGTAATGGCTGACATAAATTTACCTGACTATATAATTACGGACATTATATCGTAATTATTCCCCTATCTCGTGCCTGATTTATCACAGTTATTGGCAATCAGCACCCCTGCTGATAACATTCGCCTCCTGTGCTATTTATCTATATTCAACGTTTACTAAGTAGGAGCTTCTGCGTGAACAAAAGCGTGATCACCAATAGTCTTGCCATCATTATTGTTTTGGCCGGATATTTCCTTCAACAGGACATCGTACTTACCATCGGGCTCTTTGCTTTGTCCGGCGCTATTACCAACTGGCTTGCGATTCATATGTTATTTGAAAAAGTTCCCGGACTATACGGCTCTGGCGTTATTCCCGCCCGTTTTGAAGACTTCAAACTGGGTATAAAAAGCCTGATGATGACGCAGTTTTTTACTGCAGAAAACATTGATCGTTTTTTAAAAGGCAGCGATGGCAATACCAATGACCTTCATCTGGCTCCTGTAATCGAAAAAGTTGATTTATCGCCTTCCTTTGATTCACTGGTAAAAGTCATTATGGAATCATCTTTTGGTGGCATGCTTGGCATGCTCGGTGGAGAAGATGCATTGAAACCACTTAAAGAACCTTTTATTGAGAATATGAAAAGCTCTCTGTCTGCAATGACCCAGGAAGAAAGTTTCCAGCAATTATTACGCGATGAGCTGGAACAACCAGACGTAATGGCAGACATTCAACAGCAAATAGAAGATATCGTCGTTAAAAGACTGGACGAATTAACACCGCAATTAGTCAAAGAAATCATTCAGAAAATGATCAGAAAACATCTTGGCTGGCTGGTCGTGTGGGGTGGCGTTTTTGGCGGACTGATCGGGTTTATTTCAGCCATTGTTCTGTAATTGATTAATATAGAGTTTGTTAGCAATGAATAAAACACTTAAAAATTTCCGCCTGTTAGCCATCATTGAAGGCATTTCACTACTGGTTCTGCTGCTTATCGCTATGCCACTTAAATACTACGCCGGTGTTTCTCAGGCTGTCCCCATCATCGGCATGATACACGGCCTGCTCTTTCTCGCCTTTATGATGAGTTCACTGAATGTCAGCCACAAGCTGAACTGGCCAATTCATTTCTGGCTACTTGTTTTCGTCTCCTCCATAATTCCTGCAGGCACTTTCCTGATGGATATCAAATTACGGAAAATAAATACAGAAGAGCAGAGTCAGCAATAGATAACAGCTCAGATCGCATCATTCTTAAAATCAGAACCGGTGCGACCTATTTCACCACTTTGTAACATGGCTCATATTTACTGCCCGGTAACTTCATGCGGTGCTGATCAACAAATGCAGACAACAATTTATCCATCGGCTCCATGATATCGAGATCACCTTTTATTTCAAACAAGCCATGCTTTTCAATCGCCCGAATACCTTCATCTTTAACATTTCCAGCAACCACACCTGAAAATACGCGCCTTAAGTTTGCCGCCAGTTTATGAACAGGTTGGTCTTTTTGCAGAACAAGGCCTTTCATATTTTCATGCGTTGGCATAAAGGGTTTCTGAAACTCATTATCTATTTTGAGTGACCAGTTAAAATAATAAGCATCACCTTTTTGTTTACGAAAATCCCTGACCTTTGTAAATCCCTGAAGCATTTCCCGAGCGACCTCTTTCGGATCATTAACAATAATCTGATAAAAAGTAGTCGCTTCAGCTCCCAGCGTGGCTTCAATAAAGTGATCAATCTGCTCGAAATATTCTTTGCTATTCTCAGGCCCGGTCAGAATTAATGGAAATGGAATGTGTTTATTCTCAGGATGCATAAGCACACCTAAGATATAAAGAATTTCTTCAGCTGTTCCCGCGCCTCCGGGAAAAACCACAATGCCATGACCAGTGCGAACAAAGGCTTCAAGTCTTTTTTCAATATCGGGCATAATCACTAAATCATTCACAATCGGATTGGGTGATTCAGCGGCAATGATTCCCGGCTCCGTAATCCCCAGATACTGACCATCAGTGATACGTTGTTTCGCATGACCGATGGTAGCTCCTTTCATCGGCCCCTTCATTGCACCCGGCCCGCAACCTGTACATATATTTAAACCGCGCAAACCCAGCTGATAACCAACCTCTTTAGAATAATCATATTCATGCCGGCTTATAGAATGTCCTCCCCAACATACAACAAGATTAGGTGATTTCAGGGGTTTTAAAATACTGGCATTTCGCAAAATATGAAACACGGCGTTGGTAATACCATCCGACGATTTCAGATCGAAAATGGTACTGCAATTTATTTCATCATTAACAAAAATAACATCTCTTAAAACTGAAAAAAGATGCTCATTGATACCCGTAATCATTTCACCATCAACAAATGCATGAGCAGGAGCCGCCGTTAATTGCAGCTTTATGCCTCGTTCTTGCTGTACAACCTGAATATCAAAATCCTGATAACGTTCCAGTAGCTTTTTGCCGTCATCAAGTGAACTACCGCTATTAAGCACAGCCAGAGAGCAGTTACGAAAGAGTTTATATAAACCGCCCTGACTGGTATCCAGCAGCTTATTCACTTCAATCTTTGAAAGAATATCAAGGCTGCCTAATGGCGAAATAAGTGCATCAATTACTTCATGGGGCATTTCTGGAACTCTTATAATTAGCTATTACTCATTAATAGCTGTTCGGCTTCAAATAAACAAGATTACGAGGTTTTCTGAAGCTCAATAAAATCACTGATATAATCAATAAATAATTCAGGGTCATATGTTGGCGGGACCACAAAGTGTTTTTTTCCGTCGCCGTCTATCACCAGCACTGTCGGAAAGCCTTTTATCCCGTATTTTTTCATGAACGTTTTACCATCAGCCGACTCATACTCCACCCTGCTAAAAATATAATGTTCTTCAATTACAGATTTTACATCGGGATTACTAAACACCTGCTTATCCAGCTTCCGGCATGAAGGACACCAGATAGCCGACATATCTGTTAAAACATATTTATTATTTTGTTTTGCAAGCTCCAGCGCTTCACTGAATTCAAAACGTTTCAGACCGGTGGCTTCAAGTGCCTGCTTGCCAAGATAAGTTTGCACTTCAAAAAAAACAATATAAGTACTCAGCATAACAATGACAAAGCCAAGCAGCCATTTAATCAGTTTTTTATACATTATTTACTCAGGTTATTTCTTCGACTAGCGGTATGATAGTGTCAAACACTATAAGTTCACCAGATATATGTTATTAAATTTTTTTTTCATATATTTCAAGCATCAGATCATTTCGTTTAGGCCGGCCGAAGCGTGGTTCTTCATAAGGAAATTGCTTGAATATGCCCGTTGCAGTATAACCCTGTCGTAGATACCAGTTTATGAGTTCATCTCTTATTGTTATTACGGTCATCCTCATCGCCTTGCTATCCCATTCATCACGGGCATAAGATTCTGCTTGTTTCAGTAACGATGAACCAAAACCGCTTCCCTGTATATCCGGATCAACAGCAAACATGCCCAGATATGCTTTATCTTTTTGTCTTTCCAGCTGAACAGAACCGGTAAGCTGCTGAGACTGATAACAAAGCATAAAAATAGAATCAGATTTACTCATAAGCTCAGTAACTTCTTTGTCGTCAGTTCTCTGTCCATCAATAAATGCAGCTTCCGTTGTCCAGCCCTGAAAACTGGACGCCCCCCGGTAAGCAGACTCTACCAATGAAACAATATCTGAAATATCAGCCTGCTGCGCTATTCTAAAAGTAATCTGATTGTTCTGATTATGTAACAATTTTGTTATTTTCAACCTACGGCTGTTTAATTCTGACCAGTTTATACTATATTTTGATTATGAATATTAACAGGACTATTTAGCAATGCAGCGGTCTGATCAACGTCACGAACTGAATAATGCTTATTTAACCATTCACCGTAATTCTGGCATAAAAACAACAGATGAAAATCACCTTGTTATCCAGAATCTAAGCCGTGGTGGTATCCGGTTTTGCTGTAACGAACATTTTGATATTGATGAAAGAGTCCAGCTTGAGCTTTATATTGATGGCCAGCTATCACATCAGGCCAAAGGCCGCATTTGCTATCACGATGAAGACAATCAAAATAACAGTTACTACGGCGTCAGCTTTCTCGATAAATACCTGCATTTATAATTATTTACTCAATCCCCAGATGCCCTGTCCATGTTTCATAGGGACGCCCGCCTCTTTCATTTTCTTTATAAAAAGCCAGATAAGTCATTACATGATAACGTGCATATTCATATTGTTTTTTGTTTTTCTGCGTTCGTCGATGTACCAAACGCCAGGTACCTGAATTAAAGTAAATCTTGTCAATCAGCTTATTATCTTCAGTGACTTCATCAATCGGGTAGATCAGCTCAATATGCGTATGACCATAAGTCACATAATTTGCCTTTGCCGGCCCATTACCAACGGCGTTTAACCAGGGTTCATTAGAGGCCCCGTCAAGATAAGATTTTTCATGCTCCGGTAAGAATTTAGATGCAAAACCAGCCAGCCAGACAAAAGCTTTTAGTGAAATATATCGCGACAAACCAAACTGGAACCAGAACTTTATTTTTTCACCGACTGACAGATAGTTTTTTGCATGTTTTACAAAAGGAGTTTTCAGCATTTCCTTCAGACAGTTTTTCCAGATCTTAACGATTTGTCGATACTGATCAGCCGAAGCATATTGTTTTAACACACTGTAAACCCATGCCGGCGACTCATATAATGGACGAACATTATCCAGCTCCCTGAGTTTGACCACCAGTGCATCATCTGCAGGCAGCTTTAATTGTTCCTGTACAACCTCAGGAAAAGCATTGAGCATTAAAACCACAATAGCATCGCCAAGCGATGAGTAATTACGACCTTCTGACTTTATATAATTAATATTGTCATGCAGATCACCGTGCTGAATATAAACCTTATGCTGCAGACAAAGCGCCTCCAGTTCACAGTTTTTAATTTCACCGATTGTATGCGGGATTATTGTATCCGGCTTATTCGACAGCCCCATTGCTGTAATAATTTTGCTTCGCGTTACATGTAAACGAGGATCAGGTAAATGATAAAACCAGTCATGATTACCAACCAGATAATGCAGGTTGACCGCAACTGAAAAAACATCGCCTTCCGGGCTGCTTATCTCAACGCCCTGAGACAGATTTCTGAGATATTCAAGTGCCCGGGCATTAAATGTCAGAATTTTATCCGTTATTTCATTGACCGCTGAAATAAAAGTTTCAGAATCGGGATCTGCCCAGGGTTTTAATGCGACATCACCCCGCCAGACATTGCTGCGAATAACATCCAGAACATCGCCATTAAAGACAATGTCACAGCGATCAATCGGTATAAATTTTTTACTGTCACCGGCTTTTTGAAAACAGGCATTGCTAATCGCCACTTTAATATCATCACAAAATATGCGAAAAGCATCCGGACTAATCGTTTCTCCGGAGGTACCATCTGTCAGGTGTAAATCACTGATAACGACTAGCATATCAAATCCCTTTATTGCTTT
>Ga0316205_10004867_pt1 | contig 11433 bp, 7 predicted proteins | sample 3monthpyrite_MG_FD_204941 | JGI IMG/M metagenome (GOLD analysis project Ga0316205, IMG submission 204941) | Microbial mat bacterial communities from mineral coupon in-situ incubated in ocean water Damariscotta River, Maine, United States -... | ecosystem: Environmental > Aquatic > Marine >... | reverse complement strand
ACCATACTACAACATGCGTATAATATATATTATGTTAAATAGCATATTCCGTTAATATAACATTATTACGGATTATAATCCTCCCCCTATTTCGAGGTTCTAATGTATAAATCTGGCCAGGCACGCGTACCAACTGCTAATCAACAGCAACACCTATTCGAGGTTATTAAGATGAATAGGCATCCTGAGAAGAACACAGCCATCATGCAGATCAGTTTCAAGCTCGGTTTACGTGCTCAGGAAATTGCCCTGCTTCAAATCAAGGAAGTTGCTCGTTTGAATCCTTCTGGTACTGGATTTAAATTACTTGAAATCATGAGTCTTCCAGCGGCATACACAAAAGGTGCAGATGCCATGGATCGCTCAAAAAGCCACTATCAACGAAAAACGATCAGCTTCGATGTTGATAGTTTTAATAAGACAGTTCGTCAGATTGAGAAACTGGTTAAAGCTGGCGCTAAGGTTAATCCAGAGGATTTTTATCCTCCTGTCAAAAAACATAAAGGCAAGTCACGAGACCTGCCTATGGTTGATAGCGATTTGCGTAATGCACTGATTGAGTATTTGGAACTTCGTATTGATAAATGTGCTTCACTCAAACCTACCGACCCTCTGTTTATAACGCAGAAAAGTGGTCCCTACTCCCCTAATACATTACAGGAACACATGGCATTGATGTTACGAGACTGGGCAAGTATTGAAAAAGCAAGTTCACATTCTGGTCGACGTTCTGTTATCACTAATGTTATCCATAAGCAGAAGAAATCCGTCAAGGTCGCACAAAAAATCGCAGGTCACGTAAACCCATCAACTACACTTATATATGAAGACCCTCCGGAAGAATTAATCGGAGAAGCACTAAAAGGATTATAACTACTGCCCTGCATAACTGAGTAACAGGTTAACTTTTAACTTTGCATTAGCTTAGATTTACATCAAACCAGATGCTTTAAACATTTCTAATGATAATCGAGTCCCGGGGTATCAGTTATCATATTTTAGAAGCTTGCTATACACTAACAGCAGTAACTTTTGAGTTTCCATAAAAATGAAGCCTTATTAATGTTTTCCCACCTAACTGATCAAATTGATAAGAAAATACATCAGGGTTATTTCCTTTCATAGGTGTGCATTCTAGCATTGTGTTAAGCTCATTCTCCATTAATTGCTGTCTTTCATTCTGCTCTACATCAGTGAGCGACAACATAAATTCTGTAAAGATACTAATATCATCTTCCCAAATAGTACCTAACTCATAAAAATATAGTGCCTTAGCTATATGCGTAAAAATAGATACTAGCCGTTGCTCTTCAGGTTTGATTGCTATTGTTTTATGCCATATATCATTTACTGTATCATGAATAGTTACATCCTGAGTTTCAATGAGTAAACGCTCTAGTAACATAGGCCTTCTTTTTATTGCTCTTAGTATTTTGGTAAGAAATTGATTTTTTGCAACATCATTTGATGGTAACGACATTGCTAAAACATACAGCAAATATTCATCTTCTTTTGACTTCAAAGTGTTGTGTATGTCGCATGACGGAACCTTAATTAAATTGTTGCGGTAATCAATTCCATCGTTTGTATCCTTAATTCTTGGGAAGATACATTTTGGAGGCGTATGCTCATCAGATGTTGCGACATTACCACAGTAGTAACATGTTTCATCCATAATTGACCTGCAAATGCTTTTCTAAGGGGCGCGACGTCAGCAGGTGCATCCCAATGAGTGACAGTGAACGACTTAAGCTAATTGCTAGGTATGCATTAGTGAAAGAAGTGATTCTTTTTAAAATATTCATTTCGTTGCTCTTTTGTTTTTTTGTAAAAATCTTCGGCATCCTTCTTTAACTCATCAAGGAACTCAACTGCTAACTCCCAGTACACATTGTTACGTTCTTCAGTTGTAAGAGTTGGTTGTAAATGTTTCGCGAACCAACCAAACATGTAGATATTGGCTGTTTTAGAAACGACACCGCTTTTCGTAAGTAAAGCTAAGTGTTCTATTTCACCTAAAAGACGATTAAAATCTTTTTCATCATTAGGCTCCCTCTTAAAAGTATTAGATTCCATTGCTTGAATGTTATTTTTTAGGAACTCATTTTCAAATAATTTAGAATGAGTTTCCATATATCTGATTGCATTTTCACTGATACGTTGCTTGTATTGGTAAACAGAGTTAGTGATATAGACTATCAATGCAATTAACACTCCCCAAATAACAGAGAAGTTAGCGTAATCTTTTAGGTCAACAGGTACCGCGATGCGCCATGATGCCCAAAACAATGCAATGACAGTTATAGCAATAATTATTTTTTTAATCATGAGAATCCTTTATGTTTACTTAATGCAAGCTTAAGTTAAGCCCGAGCTAGATAGCACGTAGGTATAAGATTACCGTTCATCTACAATACCATCAAAAAATATCCGCTCGTACTTCCCATTGTCTGATTCATGTCGCTGGATGACGCGCGTATTAATTTCAAGTTTTCCAAATTTTTCTTCTATGACATCTCTAGCACTCTTACTAATTAAGACTATGTGTCCAATACCCGATGGTTCTAGCTGGCTGTTTTCAGGATAACCTATACCATCCATCCATCGCAGCGTTTTTACCATGATACTTCCATCACTTGATTGAATATCGAAGGGGTTTTTATTTGATCGTTCCCATTCTAGAGAATCAATTATTTCGGGATTGATTGTAATAGTAGTATTACGCAGATCACCATACATAAAATCATCAAGAGTACACAATATTGTATTTTTTCGTTTTCTGATTATAGTATCCAGGTTTCCAAGGTCAACAATCTTTGGGATGCCAAATAAATTTTCATCAGGTGCAGCCTCCCAAACATCAACAGAGAGAGATGTACGAATGCAGGTGTACTTTTGCCAGTTATTATGTACAGAAAACTTGGTATGTTCTGCAAGAACAAACCATTCTTTAAAAATAGGCACAATCGTATTGTCACTTCCTAGCGCTAACCACGTATCAGCATCAATTCGCCAAGAATCTGTTTTCGGCATATGTACAGGTGAAATCTCCTGTGGTCGTGGTTCTAATGGAAATTCATAGTTTGCAAAATGGGGACCGCCAATGTCAGACCAAATCACTTGAAAGACATCCATGTCAATGTGCCTAGCCCTAACAAGCTCTTCAATGACTTTCCCGAGTGCCTGTAACGCTGCTTGTGGCATTAGGCGGACATATGGAAATCGAAGGTCTAGACTTTTCAGGGTTGACTGAAGTCGCTTTTCTGCATCAGGACCGAAAGAACTTTCTCCACCGTCTTCACTCATAAAATGAGCGCATCGTCTCCGAATTGCTTCGATATCAATACCGGAAGCTCTAGAAACCATCTTAATTACGTGGCCAAGAAAATGGGTCCAGTACCAAGGATCATCAAGCCAGAAATCCGAGCCAGGTTCAATACCTGCCGGCAATTCAAACCGTTTCGCATTATCATCACCCAAGACAGCGAGTTCATAGAATTTTGATAACTCTTGATAAGGAACATCCACATCAATATTGAAATTATGCTGAATATTTCGTCCAATGTTACTTACAATCACATCGTCTGATGACGCCAATTGATGCGAGTATTTTATAAGTAAGTCCTTGCAGCTTGGGTATTCGATCAACTTCCAAAGTATTCCAGAAATCTCTCTTTTGCATTTTGGATTATTCAGTAAAACTTCAATAATATTATCAAATAATAAGAGACCGTCCGGTTGGAACACTATTTTCAATAAAGTATCTCGAAGCCGATCTGTCAAAACATTTGAGCAGAGTTGAAAACCCGTCTCAAAAAGGTAGCCAATTAGTACTTCTTCAGAATTAATCTTCAAAATTGGTTCAACAGGATCAGTAATCGAATATTCACGATAGGCTGAAAGGTGTTCTTGAGTTATACACCAGATTGCCTCCCAATCAGCATCTGGTACGATTAGGTCAAGTATATCGACAAGATCTGGGAGCACCATATTTGCTGATGCCCTCCCTTGTGAAAAATCAGCAACAATGGAATGGAAGCCCTCTGCCTGGCTTGCTTGTCCTTCCCGCTTTTTTCGAACTTTCTGAAAAGCTATTTTTTCTCCGCCGAACCAACTCGACCAACTTCCTTCAAATGCTGCTTTTTCAGCAAGTGTGTAAAAGATGTTAGCTTGTTCGCTGGCGCCGAGATCGATTAGGCGTGATGTTGTTGTAATAGTAAACTTTGCGTCTTCCTTAAGTATTGGCCTTTTCTCCAAAAACATTTCAATCTCTGGTAGTGAAGCCATTTGAATCAATTTTGATGCCCTGGCAGCATACAAGTAGTCGACATGCTCTGCTTTATACTCTGATATGCCATCACCAGCTTCTATGAGCTCAGCGAGTGATAGGGCCTTGTCGAATTCCTGTTTTCTCTTATCTATACTCGATGATGAAGCATTACTACCCTCTTTAGTACGAATGTTCCTAAAATCATACTCTACCCTATCAAGAGCTTGGAGTAGCTCCTCGTTCTGAGTAGTTGAAACGTCCTTCAGTTTCGAAAGCATTGTGACCTTATATGACGAATCAGCAAACAGCAACACACATTCGATAAAGTCTGACTCAGCAGCTTCGCGCAGGTTGTTAGGTAAAATCTCGTAGATAGGGTTGATAGTCCGGTGAGCATCCTCTCCAGCAAAGGGGATCACAAGACGATTGAATAGAAGAAAGCAATGATTGGCTAAATCATTCCGCAAAAGTGCAATACCATGTAGAAGTGCCGCCACTATTTCTGCCCAGCTTGAGAGACCCGTGCCGATCAATCTAGAGATGATGCCAGCACATTGACCTGGTGTTCGTATAGCGTTCTTAATTAGGCCGTAGATGATTCGGTGTCCTGTATCACTACCTTCTGTTTCTGAAAGCCCTATCACAAACTGGGCAAACTGCGAGGCGAATTCACTAACTCGATTTGGAGCAGCTATACATGCGCGCTCAAACGCTTCATTCCAGAATAAATATTGAGGTTCCTTTTTTGCTGCAAGCCAGTAACCGCAAGTATCATTGTGAATAAGAGAAAGCTCCTTTTTCGCTTGGTCGATCGCTCCCAACTCTGCAAGGGCACATGCGAGGTCAACTCTTAGCTCGACTGCTTGGTGTGGTGTATACTCGGCTTCAATTAGATCTTCCAGATACCGAACTCTTTTTATTGCCTTCGATCTATCACCGTCAACAAAATAAACTTCTTTGGCGAATTTTAATCTGAATGACCAAGATCCAGATATATGATTAGATCCGCGCACATAGAGTCGTTCTACCTTCGTTTCAATATCATTCAATGTTTCATTGCCATGAAGAGATGCGAGCCTAACGATTATAGATGCGTACCAGGAAAGCACATCTCCTGTGAATGGAGACCATGACTGAAACTTATCATCAGATTCGGTTAACGCTAAGAACATGCATGTTTTGATAAGTTCTTCTTTAACAGGAATAGTTGAAGGGTCACTCGAAGTTTCTAATCGCGCTAGTAAAGCTCCTAATCCAATAACATTTTCTAGGACACGGTTCTGAAACTGATCATCTTCTAATTTATCGAAAATGAAGTCTTCATTCAGACGCTCGCTAAGGCGTGATGCCATAAACGCTCTCTGTAAGGATTTGTCTATCTCTTCGCGGTAACTGTAGTCCCAAAATTTCTGAGAAGCACCGATTTGAACACGTTTAATAAAACTACTTGTTAGCTCATGCTCTCCATACTTGAAGGAAATCCGTGCGCATAAAAGTAAAATGGAAGTTTCTAGCTCGTCTTTATATGAAATTAGTTCATCTAATAATGGCTTGATGTACTCACTGTTACCAAGGCAGTTGTGACGGTTGAGAACATGCGCAATGAGATATCTTTTCCATTTATTAGGTAAAACAAGTTCTTTGCACAGGTCTTCTATATCCCTCATGGGATTGTCGTATAGAATACCACGCGCTAAGCAAAATTTCAGGTCATCTGTAGGGTCGCGGTCAAATTGAGTATCAAATGAAAGTCTTTTGACTATTTCCAGAATATTAGAGGTCGCTCTAAATCGATGTGCTCTTTCAATCCACTCATATAGTTGATCCAGATCATGGGGATGAATTTTCTCTCTATTATGTCCAAAGAAATACTCGACGGGCTCAATAGCATCGAATAGTTGACGGGACTGAATTATATTCCCTTGCTCAAATAACTCGTCGACAAGATCATACGTTCCATCATTTCTTTCAGCACATGTAATAGCAACTTTAAATGCTTGATCTTTATCTTCGAGAATAAGATGCGTTTTAACTAGGTCCAACTGACTAATAGCCTCAAGACGATAATCTATTTCCTTTTCAGTCAGAATGAGCTGAATAAACGTTGGAAGATCCTTTTGGTCTTCTATTGCTCCATACGCTAAACGTAGATCCAAATATATATCCTTTCCAGGACGAAATTTACTTAGCTGAGTTCTGAACAACTCTGGCGTTGCGAGGTTTCTTACTAATTCCTTATCGTTAGCCCTGGATCGATAACGAAGCTCAAGCCAACGTTGACCACTTTTCTCTGTTGCGTTCTCAGCTACTTTTGCTAATTGGCGGTAATATTCATAATCTATAATCGGATCATCTTGGCCAAAACGCTGTCGCGTTTGGTTCCCAATAAAAACGCGAAAGCTATTATGAAAAATACTCCAGTTACCTTCTTTGTGACCTGCGAGTAAAAATCTTGCTTGTTTGTGCACCTTTTCAACCGCAATGTTACTGACAATTGAGGCAAGTTCAGTAGGTGAGATCGTATTATCGATACGGGCAAGTAACGATAGAACACGTTTTGCGTCTTCGTCTGGGTCAAGCGCCTCCCAGACTATCGTATATATATTGTCAATATCAGTACCAATACCTTCAGATAAAATACACTCAGATTCATTTACGTTTGTACTTTCAGAGAGTTTTTCAATGTAATAGCGTGCAACTAAGGGGTGGCCAGAACATGCAAAATAAAGAGCCTGGCGATCGACGTGATCAGGCATGGATGCCTTATCTATCATGTCGAAAATCGCAGCTTTTGGTAAGGGTTTCATCTCAATACGACGATCTTTAGAAGAAGCTTGCTGAATGATGCTAGGCGCGAGTCCATCAAGCTCTAAAAACTGCGTGCCTAGAATAAACAAAACTCCTTCAGGGACAGTTTGCGGAGGAGGTAAAACATCAAAAAAAGTATGCTGCGGATTCTCTTCACGCTGAATGTGGTCTAGGCCGTCAATAATGATAAGGGTCTTCTGATTTTCAGTTTGAAATAGCTCGTGAGCTTCATTCAGTTGCTTCAGGAACTCTTCGCGTAACTCAGCCTCTTCAGCAAAACGTGTACGTGAAAATCCAAGTTTGTCCAGCTCAAAGGTAATATCATTCAAGAAGTCAATCGATTCAGCTCTGCCTAGGCCATGACGTTCATCAGGTAAGAAAGCAAGATATCTCGCTACGCCATACTCAGGCGAAGATGCGATAGCGCGCTGCAGTGTCGTGGATTTTCCTGTGCCGGGTGGGCCAATCAAGCTGATGTAACCTGACGGGTGCTTTTGAATGGTGTCTAACAGGTCTCCTTCGACAAGTGAATTGACTTGAACATCGGGATGAAGTGGGAAAGTATGTAGTGCGCGTAGACCTTCGATTCGTGACCAGCCAAGTGCATCAATCAAATCAGATTCTGACAAAAACTTATTAGTGCTGCGTTGAGCGACTACTTCAGGCAAAAGATGCTTAATATCTCTAACCTTTCTCTTTGCGTAATTATCAAGATCTGAAATCCGATTTCTAGTTAGTTCTTGTTGATCTAGAAACTTTAGCTGACAGAACATCTCGAAGAACTGGTTTTCAGATAGAGTGGACGCATCCATTAATTGCTGAATAAACGCCGCCCACTCGGAATTTAGGAGCTCTTCTTTCGTATGTTCAAGTTCAGGATTCGAAAGATATGAAAAGAGAGATGCACTGTGACCAACGTTATCGAGGTTCTTCTTATCAGTGGTAGACGGAAACCCCGAAAAGATATAGCGGATACAAATTCTCTTATCAGGATACTCTGCCCGTAGTGATATCCAACTTTTTGCGATATCGGCAATGAGCTTGTTTTGAACTAGTTCAGTCTTCAGTCGAAAAGGACTGGGATAGATTGTCGACTTAACCTGATGAGCTATTACGTCTTGACCACTGAACGCGACGAGATCATCGCAAATACCTGCAGCGTGGTCGCAGATAGAAATTCCATCGAACCGATTGTCTTGCAATAAACGATATAGTGTACAAGCTGAAAATTCATATTGTACGAAATAACCTCTTATTGCTGCTTGTTCTCCAGATGCGGGGGCTCGTTCCTTATCCATCTAATGAAAATCCACCCCTTCCAAAAAATGCCCTCCATCGATGGTCAACACATTGGTATAGATCTCTGTGCTGTCTATGGATTTATGCCCTAACAACTGGCTGACATATTTCAAAGGCCTGCCGTGCAACAGTAAATGGATCGCAAACGAGTGCCGAAACGTATGCGCACTAATCGCGAACGGTGCACCCCCTACTCGCTCAACCAGTTTGTTGATATGTCTATTCACAGTCTGTCTTGCCATCGGGAAAATTCGTTCCGTCTTTCGAAACCGTCCTGCATAAAGATAACTCTGGATACGATCCTGCAGCGCAAAATCGACGATCGGCACATAGCGCTTGGGCGAGCGCTGTAATGTTGCTTTGCTGGGACGCCCTGGTCGCTGTTTTAGAGTTTTTAAAATTACCCCGAAGTCATAACCGTCATCAATAAAACTGGCAGGCGTCAGTGCCAGGACCTCAGAGATACGAGCACCTGTGGTCCACATCAGATCCAGAATGAGTCTGTAGGTTGGATGCTTTTCGGCTTCCAGTAATGCCAGCACTTCGGGCTTTATAAGATAAGCCGGCATGGCATCGATGGTCTTGAGTACGGTGGGACGTTTGGCGATTAAGCGATCCCAATCGATCCGTACCGACTGGATCGGAAAGGTTGCGAGTGGCTCTTCGACCGGGTGAAAGAGCTTTTGTGGTCGAGGCCGTGGTAATTGGGCGTCGGGCTGCATCATTTGCACCATTTCAACAAGAAATATGGTGCGATACAAGCGCTATTTTTACCCGTCAATTTCCTGCCGATTTAGCCAAAAGAACGGGATAAAAGCGGGCAATGCCCGCTGCACCAAAATATGGGAAACGGGTGCAAAATGACATTTAGGGTGATGTTATGATCTTGTTAAACGGGTTTGGTAGCGCTATAAAGCGCCATGGTCCCAAATATCGTAGAAAATGTTTCTGGCTGAGTGACTTGTACAAACCCCGCTTGTTTGAATAATTCCGGTAGTTTTCCGGATACATTATCCTGGGTGTTCTTGTAGCCATCGAGCAACTGGATAAAGTAGAAAAGTACGCGCATCAGACTATTTGTTGCCCTGCCCCAGTCAGCTACATGTAATTCAGCACCTGGTTTGAGAACACGGAATACTTGCTGGATGGTTCGTTGTTTATTCTCCCAGGACAAATGATGAAAGAACAAGCTTGAGAGAACCTTGTCAAAATGATCGCTTGGATATGGTAGGGCGTATGAAAGCGCTTCATCAAATATTACGGTCACATTAGCCTTTTTGGCTTTTTTGGCTGCAATCGCCAGTATTTGTGTATCGCCATCGACGCCAGTTACATTTGCGCCTGGCTGGTGTTGTTTTACCCATATTGCCAATGTCCCTGTTCCCGAAGCCAGATCCAGGACATGATTTTCTGGATTGATGCAGGCCTGTTCGATAAGTACTGTTTTAAAACGTCGTTCGCGTGTCGTGAATCCAACCACAGCATCATAGAAAGGGGTGAGCCAATTGAATCTGAGAGCAGGAATATATTTTGGTTCTGTGTTTTTACTCAATTTATTGTTTCCTTTTTACAGACTTTTTAATAATTAAACTAATGGCAAGGGGAATACCTGTAATTCCACCAAGCAGTAATATGGTAAGTGCCATATTCGGCAAATCACTGGATACCAGTTCACTTCCAAAATGCGCCAGTAGAAAACTGGCCGGGATAATGCCTAACAATGTCGCCAGGGCAAATCGCAGGTAGCCGAGTGAAGTCAGTCCCGCCGCATAACTCACAACATCAAATGAAATAAATGGAATAAGCCTGGATACGCCGACCACCAACATCAGGTTATTTTCAGATTGCAGCCATGTTATTTTTATCCTGTCTCCGAATCGCTTTTTCATGACCTCATAACCAAGCAATCGCGCCATACTGAATGCGATGATGGCGCCTAATTCAGCTCCTATCAGTATGTATATCGTGCCCCAGGTGTGTCCAAAGGCAGCACCGGAGGCCAGAGCAATGGGAGCGCTGGGTAACGGACTCATGATAATGGCACCACTCATGAAAATAATGATCAATATTGGCCCCCACTGCCCGTATTCCATGATGATTTGTTGTATTGATTGCTGGTTAAACAAATTATCAGATGAGCCTGACTGCTCAAGGTAAAAATATAAACCTGCAAACAATATTACGAGTACAAATCCTGTGATGATTTTAATCAATATTATGGTCCTGACTATGTTTTGTATTGTTCTGGATTAGCATTAAAGCTATCCAGGCACTTATCTGAACAGAAATAATATTCTTTACTTTCATATTCAGTTTTTATGTCTGCAATCCATTCGTCTACACGCATACCGCAAACAGGGTCCCTGCTCCATTTGTGTTGTTCCTGTTTTCTGTCACCTAATTTCCCGTCTTCCAGCCATAAAATACGATCGGCAATCTCCTCGACTCGTGGGTCATGTGTGACGAGTACGACAGAGTAACCCTGTTCACGTGCTATTTCATGTAAGATCATCATGACCTCCTGGCCTGTTTGTGAATCCAGGTTGCCTGTGGGCTCATCGGCCAGTATCACTTTGGGTTCATTAATAAGTGCTCGTGCAATGGCAACACGCTGCTTTTCTCCGCCAGAAAGCGTTTGCGGTAATGCGTGACGACGTTTCTCCAAGCTGAGTTTGTTTATCAATGCATCTGCCCTGACTCGTGCTTGATTAATACCACCAGGATGTAACTGAGCTGGAAACAGGATATTTTCTTCTACTGTTAAGGCATCAAGTAGATTGAAAGCCTGAAAAATAAAGCCTATTTTCAGGGCCCTGATTTCAGGTAGGGCTGATTCCTTGAGTGTCGTGATATTAGTCCCATCAATCTCGATAGTGCCTTGAGATGGATTTAACAGGCCACCCAGCATGGATAATAATGTCGTTTTACCTGAGCCTGATGGCCCCATCACCAGAACGATTTCGCCAGGCTGAATATCGAGCATTACATTATTAACAGCCGTAACCGCTGTATGCCCCCTGCCAAAGCTTTTTGTCAGATTGCAGGCCTTAATGATG
>Ga0316205_10004866_pt1 | contig 11438 bp, 2 predicted proteins | sample 3monthpyrite_MG_FD_204941 | JGI IMG/M metagenome (GOLD analysis project Ga0316205, IMG submission 204941) | Microbial mat bacterial communities from mineral coupon in-situ incubated in ocean water Damariscotta River, Maine, United States -... | ecosystem: Environmental > Aquatic > Marine >... | reverse complement strand
GGATTTGATGTTAATTATAATGTGCAGACACCAGACAACCTGGTTAAAGACAATTTATTAAATGGCAGCTGTCATATATCTCAGTCGGCAGTCGCTGCTGGTTTTTCAACATTAGAAAACCATCAAACAGATGAAATTAGACATTTTGCACAAATTAACTCTCTGGATGGTTTCTTTATCGCCGCTCGACACGACGATATAGATACAGACAAAGAGTTTAACTGGAGTAATTTGTCCGGGAAGTCTTTACTCGCCGATCATTTTTTCCAACCAATGGCCATGCTTCAGTATGCACTATTTAAAAAAGGCATAGATCCGAAAAGTGTCAACATTATAGATGCGGGTGATGTAGATCAGATAGATGCCAGTTTTCGAGAAGGTCTGGGTGACTTTGTTCATCAACAGGGCCCCTCACCGCAACAGTTAGAATTTGAAAATAAAGCCACAGTAGTCACATCAGTGGGAGAAGCGGTTGGGAAAATCGCTTTTAGTAGTTTATGTTCTACACAACAATGGTTAAAGGGCGATACAGCAAAAACTTTTTTTGATATTTATAAACATTCTTTAAATCAGTGCCAGTTTAGCGAGGCCGATGAAATTGCAGCCTGTTTACAGAGCTATAGTTTTTTTAAAGACATTGATAAAGCCGTCTTAAGTAATACTATCAAAACATATCAAACATTAGGCTGCTGGAATCACAACGGATCTATCGGGCACGAAGAGTATGAAAAATTACTCGATGTATTTGAATACAGTCACCTTATTACACAACGCCACGCATACAATGCACTAATTACATCTATCACCTAAAGACATTTAGAATATTTTAAATTAATAACCTGATTCTCTAGCTTTAAGTTTTCTACTATAAACTCAAAACATTAATAAAAGACTGACATACGTTTCACTTAAATCATTAATGGTAACAACCGTTCCTGGTGAACTTGCAATATCAGTTTCTATACTGGTTGGGCGTAAACGATAACCTAGCTCTAACATAATATTATCGTTAATATATGCAATTGCCCCGGTTTGTAGACCATACACCAGCCCTAATGCCGCATCAGATACACTTGCATCACTGTATTTCTGTAACGCACCACCAACTGCAACACCACCAAAAAAGCTGATTTCAGGACTTACAGGAAATAGATAATCTGCAGATACCATCAACTGACTAATATCAAAATTATCATAAGTGACATAACTGAGTGTGCCGTTAAAGCGATAGACCTTCTTATAATATTTATCTAGATAAATGCCTAAACCTGAGCCACTATCTGAACCCGTTAACGTAGTGCCTGTTGCTTCTATATCTACAGTCTGATTAATAAACGCAATACCCAGTATTGTGTTATCCATGAAATTTTCTGCATTAACACTATTTGATGTAAGTAACAGAAGCAGTACTACGCTTATTTTTTTCATTTTTATTCCAGCATTAATTATTTTTAATAACTTAATTCTTACTAATATTAATAATTATTTTAATTAATCATGACGCACTGATTCTATCTGAATCAAACTTTCTATTAAATTTTTGCAACCAGATTAATAAAAAACCCTTTACTATCAAAATCAAGATCAGTTAAATCATCTGAAAAATCAGTGAAATTGTAACCTACACCAAATTTAATGTTTTTACCAATATGGCGATAAATTCCTAACAAAGAACCTTCTTTTCTGTCTTCAGCATCAGGAAGATCTAATAAACGATATTCCATTAATGCGTCCCAACGATGTACGAAGTGCCAGTCTGCACGCAGTACATATAAACTGGCGCGACTATCGAAGAACTCAGGATTGTCACGCTCCTGAGCTACCTGGCCTAAACGATATGCCATTTTTCCACCGAGACTCCAACGTTTACTTAAATCATAAATAGTATCGATGGCAAATATATTTGATTTCTGTAAAAAGTCAGCCGCACCACCATCAACTGTTAACTGGCTTGATGAAGGTACATTAAAGAAGTAGGTATATTTAAATAATGTATTCCATCGATCATTACGAATGGGTCTATAACCATAACCGATAATATATTCCTTGAATTCTCCATCATAGAAATCACCTTCTGAACTTTCACTATCAGCATAATTTAACTTACCAATAAAACGCCAGTCAGGATTCATCTGATAACGGAAACTATTTTTAAACAACCAGGTCTTCTGCTCGGTTTCACTTAAATCTGAATTTTCTACAGTATCATCACGATACTCTATTGCGCCGGTATATTTAATAGCATTGTGTTCATAACCCACAACCAGGCCTAAACCGAGTCTATCCGTTTGTGCAGCGGTTTCTTTATCTTCAAGTGTGCCTGCTTCAGCGCTCACACCATAGGTCCATCGATCATTCGGTGCAATATCAACACCCATAGCGTGAGTCAGGCCGGTTGGTACATCACCATGCGTATAACGTTCTTCGCCATATACACTCGCCGTATCGCTATAGCGGCTTCTAAAACCGGTTGCCATATTCCCTTTACGGGCACGTACACCATTATCGGATCGTTCATTATCCAATGCATAACTCATATACACATTCGTACGATCACTAACCAGATAGTCTGTACCAAGCCGAGCACCGGTACCCGTATCACCTGCAGACAATTCACCTTCAAGATTTAATCTTGGAGTAATTCGAACAGAACCACCCGAACCAACACGGTTATTTTCTTCTCGATTACCCGTTGCATTTGCAGTGCCCTGTACAAAGCCATATGCAGTCCAGTTTTGTAGTGAGTTATAAGTTGCATTTAATGCTATATCAGTTCTGTTGCCCTGTTTCTGTGTGGCCGCAATATTAGCCGAGTTATCTTCTCGTGTATCGAGACGAATACCACTGCTTAAATTCCAGTTTGTATTTAAACGATAATTCGCGTCTACATCCATATTTTCAGTTTTGAGAGCTGTATCCTGATCTTTTACATCGGCTTTCACATTTAAACCAATAGACTGGGTGATTGGCATAGTTACAGTACCACCGAATTGCTGAATATCATTTGCTGTTAACTGCCCTGGTGCAGAGTAGCCAGCTTCTCTTTCCTGAACATAAAATGTTGCATTACCCCTGAGGCCATCTAAAACATCAGTAAATCTTACATTCGAATCTAATCTATATGCACTTGCTTTTGTATCAGCACTCAAACCTGTATCAAGTTCATTAAAATTAAAACCGCCATCACTTGAGCCTAATGATTCACTACCAGTACCTTCTGTTTGTGCTGCTTCAATTTTCAGCCAGGTGCCTGCATTTTTACGAATCGTTAAATCAATTGCGTTTAGATTGCTTTCATTTGCTTCTTCTTCTTGTGAGCTTACCGTCGCACCGATTTTAATACTGTCATTTATCCAGTAATGGGCACGACCACCAACGGCGATATCATCCAGGTCTTCAAAACCAGGTGTATATTCATAACGTGCAACCAGATAAACGGGATTACCACTTAGTGAACCGTTATCAACAATCAAACTATCTGTTGCAGTGGAGGACAAGGGTTCACTTAATAAAATTCGACCCTGAATATAATCTATATCATAATCAAGTGCTGGAACCAGCTGTCTAACACCCAGAACAATACCTGAGTCTTTATCTCTAACTTCAATGCGTAGTCTGTCAGAACCACCCATAACATCTAAATGACGTAAGAAATATAAAGAACCACCGGTTCCTCTGAACTCATCACGACCACCTATCGTTCCTGGCTCTGCAGCAAAGGCATCAACAACGACTGTTTTTTCACCAAAGGCTGTAACTGTTTTACTTTCATAGTGACCATTTGCACCATATAAACCACGATCAATATGCGCTAAATCTGTATCTACATATTGTGCTAAAAAGTTACCCCATAAAGCATAATCAGACTGACGTTGTACTTTTACAAAAAACTTACCCGAGGTAGGAGCATTTTCAACCACCGTACTATCATCACCAAAAGTCGGGTAATAATAATCAGGGTCTAGTCTTCTAAATAATGCATCCGGTGTCTTTTCCATAAAATTACTAAAAATTTCATCAATGGGGCCTTCACCTGTATCTGCACTCGCGGTTAACTGCCAACCTTCACCAAATTTACCATCAACAAAAAATGCCAGATATCCGTCAGTATTTAGTTCGTTCTCATAATGGGTTGCATCCTGAGTAACAATGTTTGCCGGGCCTGTGGTGTTATCTTTTGCAAAAGTCACGTCTGCTATGCCGACATAAAACCAGTCACTTTTCTTTAACTCAAGTTCCCGTAAGAACAATTCACCATTACCTTCTTTATCAAGCACAGCGACTTCAACTGTATGCAATCCCGGCCTGAAAATCTCATCACTAACAAACTTTCCATCCTCATTCACGGGTAGTTCACGACCTGCCAGCCAGACTGTATGATTATCTGGAATACTGTCACCGTTTACTGTAACCGTACCCCCTTGCAAAGGAATGGTCTGCCTATGAAGGTGAGTTTCACCATAACCAACCAATAATTCTTTATCAATATCAACAGGCTCATCATCTGCCGAAACACTATGTAACTCTTCAATTAACCATATTGGTAATGCTTTTGTTTCATCGTAGTTATTTTTACTATCATAAACACGTAGTAAATATTTTAATTTCTTAGTGGGGCCTTCAAAACCATCAAATGACGCAAGCCATTCAGCATTACCCTGCTCATCAACAGGTATTACAAACAGCGCTTTATCACGAGTAGATTGCTCGTCTTCAAATATTCTTATTTCAGCCCTGGCAATATAGTCACGGTAGTTACTATAAGATTTGAAATAAACTTTATTTTCCTGAACTTCCGTTTCTGCTATATCTTCATAACGAACACTGTTCGGCCAGGCAGTGATATTCAAACGTGGCTGCAGTTTTAAATTATCAAACTTAAACTGAATTTTCGCTTCTTCTAATGCTACATCGGTACAACGCTGTAGATCCGCAATATTTTTATACGGATCATGTACAGGTTCACCATCCACAGAAATACGCATTAGATTAAGCGCATAAGGTGTCTGCGCTTCTGCCTCACGGGTTATACGTGTAATATCAAGGCCTTCATCTTCTTCAAGAACCGCCAGCTCGTCATATACCAATAACACTTCTACACGTGAGCTATCGAACTGTACAAAACCTGTGCTCACAACATCTTTAGAATGAACAAAACCTCTGCCTTCAAACTCAACCTGTTTATCGGTTAAACCAAGTTCAGTTTTTATCGAATCCATAACCTTTTGCGCGCGAGCAGTTGATAAGCCAATATCATCGCCATAAACCATAGCGGTGCGTCGAGACAAACGTTTGTTGTCTGTATAACCAATAAAACTTAATCTGACATTTGATCGGTCTGAAATTTCGTCCATTAATTTTTTCAAACGATTCGTATAACCTGGAGAAATTATGGGTTCGCCCTGCTGTAGGCGTATCGCCTTAATTGGCCCGGTTGGCGGATCATAATTAAGCGTGATAGTTTCAGATGCGGCTTTTTCAGGACATGCCTGAGCCTGTGCAGTAAAGTCCTGAAATGGGTCATCGTGCCAGAATTCAACTTCAACACGACGATTTAAAGAACGTCCTTTTTCAGTATCATTAGATGCAACCGGGCGAGTTTCACCTTTACCATCACTGCCTACTGCGGTATTAGGCAAGCCAAGCACATCGGCAATACCTAATGCAACACGTCTTGCACGCGCCTTTGATAGAGCAGTATGTTTACCATAAATTCGTAGTTGTCGATCTGTTAAAGGCAGATTATCTGTATGACCTACAAATCGAACTAATATATTTTCTTTACCCTGAAGATTATGTAAAACTTCTTTAATTTCACGAATAAACTCTGCGGGTATTTCAGCTTGACCTTCTTTTAGGCGTAATGGTGAAACCAGGTTACGTAATCTTGCACGTTTAGCATTGCCTTCTTTATAACGTAACTTACAAACTGTTTCTTTACGACATACTTTAATACGATTGAGTTTTGGAGCCTCTACCGTTATGTTTTTCTCTACAACATATTCTTTTATTTCGTCATACCAGACCTGAACCTCAACCCGCCTGTTTTTAGCTTTACCTGCAGCAGTATTATTACTTGCTATAGGTTGAGATGAACCCACACCATCATATGAAACTGATTCAGGAGGTAAATCTAAAACTCTTTGAAAAAATTCAGCCGTGGTTTCTGCACGGGCTCGAGACAAGCCAATGTTATCGCCATACTTTGCTTTTGAAGCAACACCTAAGGCATCGTTATCACTATGCCCTATAAAATGAACACGCACATTTGCACGGTTTTTCATTGTATCGAGTAACTGTTTTAACTCAGTAACAAATTTTTCTGGAATAATTTCCTGTCCTGAACTAAACGGTATTGGTTTTACTGCATTTTCAAGTTTGAAAGTTTCTGCATCTTTTTGTAAAACTTTCTGTAATTCAACTCTGTCTTCTTCTTTTGGTCTAAAGAATGTTTCATCCTGAATCCATAAATTAAATACCGCTGAAGGAGGTAAGTGCTGTTCCGTGTTCTCACCTACATCATGTGACTCAAGTGTTACTGCTGGCTCTTCAATATGCCCTTCGGGGCTTTGATTGAAGTCCATTAAATCTTGCCAGCTGGTTTCTGCATACACAGGTAAAGAAACAAAAGCACAGGCACAAAGTAGATTTCTAAAATTAAGGGAAAGTTTATTCATCAAACTCCCCTCCTGTTGGTCCGCCTTTACGCCAGAACACTTCTGTTTCTATCATTAACTGATAACAACAGTTCAGCTCTTCCCAACGGTTTTCTATTTCTTCTTTAACCGCATCTAAACGATCATTAACTTCTGATTCGCTCTCATTTTCTGCTAGATAAGACAAACGTAATAACGATGGATCTTTCGCCAGCTCAGTGATTAATATATCTAAACGCGGCAACCACTGAGGGCGCATTTCAGTACTATTTTCTTCAAATACTGCATCTGCCATATCCAGTCTAACAACTCGATGTATTGCAGCACCGAAATTAAACTTAACCATCTTACCGCGGGTTGCACGAACCACACGTGGATTCTCTGTTGTCAAACGATAACCACTTGGCAAACTGCGTTCATCAAGTTTGATAATAAAGTTAGAACCGCGATCAGGGTTCGGTACAACTGCACATGTCAGATGGAATCGACCATGAGCATCACCGGTTATTTCCAGACCTTTCGCTGTTAATACACGAACATTCGGGATGCCTTCTTCACCTTCATCCTGATAAGCATTCAAGTTTTTATCATCAAACACTTTACCAATAACATCGGAGCAATCGAATGTTGGATCAGGTACAACCCTAACGGTTGCAGAAGCAATTCCAGATGCTGCACCACTCGTTAAATTATTTGTAGCAATTGCCCGGTTAACATATTCACCTTCACCCACACCAGAACCGACTACTAATAATAATTTAAGAGTAACAGTAGCATTAGCTTGTAAAGTGCCAATATCTTTCCAGGTTAATAATCTTGCCGAATCATTGTATTGCTGTGAATTATCCACACCGACAATGCTGGTTAAATCTACAAATTCATCAAGACTAGCTTGAGGAACTCTATTGTCACCATTTTCATCAAGTACACCACTGTTATATATTGGCTCTGATTTTATAAAAGCCCCACTACCAAATTTAATTCGACCCGAGCCCGCGATGTACTTAAAACCAGGAGGAAATAAATCTATGATGTCCAGGTCATATATAGGCGCGGGTAATGTATTACGCAATGTAATGGTATAAGGCACCAACTGGCTTCGTGTTACATTAACCATTGATGAAATTTTTGTAATTAATACCGCACTATCTAATTCTGGATCTAATGGTATGTGGTTATTAAAAGCAACTTCGCCATTTGTATCTACACGCTTGGATAAATAATAAGTCGTTCCCTGAGTTTCACCCGCTGCACCCAGCGCAGTAGAATCAGTTCTTACTGAAACATCAACTCCCGGTGGGGTTGCTGCAAACTGAATATCACAATCACCATTACCTAAAATAGTGTCATCACTTGAGTCATTACATGCAGGTACATCTATTTGAAGGTTACTGGCTTTACCTGGCGGTATAATGCTTGAAATGCCCGCTATATAATCAGTAGGTACACCATTTATTTCTATTACATAATTTGTAATATTACAGCCTGCTGCCTGATCCTGAATATCAAAACGATAGAAACCACTTGCCAGAGTTAGCTGAGACAATTGATTTGCACTGGCAGGTAAACAGGCAGATGGAACCGGGTTACCGTTTTCCTGAACTAAATTTAAAATCGCACCCGCAACCGGTGTTCTTAATACAGAATCATAAACAACACCGTGAGGTAAAACAGCCAGATTCTGTTTCGAAATATTTTCACCGCCCAACACAATAATACCCGTCAGGTTCATTTCACCTATAGTACCTGAATTAGCGTGATCAGGATCTTCTACTGCTAGCCCCATAGACGCACTGGTATCACTTCCACCAGGCGGAATCATACGTAATTCATAACTATCGGTAGCACTGGATATAGTCGGTAAACCTTTAAACTGATACAAACCATTTGCATCAGTAATGGTTGTAGCAAACAGACTTCGTGCCGGACTATTTAAATAAATTTGCACTGTCCAGTTCGCTAAATTTAAATCTGTTGCACTGGTAAATTCGTTTACAGGTGTGCGAGTAATGTCATGCCATATATTACCGCCGATTACACCCACACCAGGTGCACCGCCAATTTCGATAGATGAACTCGCTGTCAGAGGTGTACCTACATCTGGATTTTCTGTCCAGTTAACTGTTGCTGTACTACTTATTGTTGTACCGGCAGTTAAACTAGAATCCGTTACTACACGATAGGCCACAGTAAACTTTTCACCAGGTTCTAATGGTCCACCTTTGGCTGTTTGGTAAATTACAGATAAATTAGCACCCGGCTCAGTTACACCGCTACCGATAAATGCTGTTGAACCATCTAATTTAGTTGAACCAAGAGTGTAAGTTACATTAGCAGGTATATTACCCGTTAAAATAATATTTGAAGCGTCTACTTGTCCGTTATTTACAACCTGTAAAATATATTCAAGTTCACCACCTGCAACCGCAACACCACCACCTACAACAAACACTTCTTTCGTAAACTGAAGTTCACTGTTAGCACCAATGGTGACATCTGTAGTCTGGTCACCATTAGTTGAATTACCATCAGCATCCGTTTGTTGTTCGGGTAATTCATTACTGACTATTGCGCCCTGATTAGAAATCACATCACCTGCAACACCATCAGCAGTTACTCTAAAGGTAATAACCGCTTCATTACCTGCTGTAATTTGCCCATCATTTGCAGCTTGATCAGGTAAGCCTAAATCAGATGAATTAATACGTAATGTAATGGGAGCTGTAACAATGTCTGCATCTAATACTGCATTTCCATTTAAGGTCACTGAGTCAGCTACATAAAGACTATTAGTTGGAATTACATCAATAAAACTTGTTGCTGTGGCCGCAATAGCCCCGCCATTACTTACAATGATTTCATACTCTAACGTATCACCATCATCAATAAATCCATTTCCAGCAACATCATTTACCAAAGTCACTGTTTTTTGTGCATCTATTGCGGGTAAATTACCAACAACATCTATGGTCGGATCATTTGTAATATTCGTAGCAGGGTCATCAGATGACTGTTCAGCAAATGGTCCACTACCGGCACCAAGGCCGCCGACATAACCCTGATTAGAAATAACGGTACCGTCCACCACATCAGAATCAATCACGACATCGAATGTAATAGTGGCAACATTACTCGTATCATTTAAATCCATTTCTGCACGCATAAAGCCGGGGGTAGTATTCTCAGGTGCATTAATTAATATTTCATTTTCCAGGGGTGATGACCCGTTCGCCCCATCAATAACGGTTAAGCCATTTAGTGTAGTACTGCCTGCAACATAACTTGTATTTGCGGGCACGAGATCTCTTAAATAAGCGTTATTTACATTTTCTAAACCTATGTTTTTAACTTGTAATGAATAACGTAAGGTATCACCCTGCCTTAAAATATTCGCTTCACCGGTTATATCCGTTGAGGTTTTGGTTACCAGGAATGCAGGCGCCGCATCAATTAATGTTTCGGTTGGATCTGCAACTCCCAGCACAGCCTGGAAACTTGGATCATCAGTAGGCTGTGCACTAAAGCCAGTTAAACTCACTTCACCCTGGTTTAAAACAATTGTACCTGCTGTAATTACTGGTTTTAAAGTAACATCAAATTCTATTGTTAATATGCTAGGAATAATTGGTGGCCCCTGACTTATAGCCGCAGGCATACTCAAATTAGGAATAGTTAATACACCAGCAGCTGCAGTAAATGCCGCGGGAGCTAAGGCAACATTATTTACTTCAACATTGGTTAATGAAGAAAAGTCAAAATAACCAGGCGCAGGATTTAAACGATCTAACTCATCTGTAAAGGTAAACAGCCCTGTGCCTACCGGACCATCATTTGCAATTGTGATTGTGTAATGCAAAGTATCGGCAGGATCAGCAAACGCTCCAGAGCCACCCGAAGTTAAATTATCGGGTACTTTGGTTATAGTTAAATCAGCAGCCTCAACCGTAATTGTTGCCGTATCTTCATCTAAAACACTTGCCGGATTATTTACATAACGACGAATTTCACCCACTTTTACACCCGCTGGTGTATCCAGGCTAAAGTACTCAGTTACACTGGCTGTATTGGTTAATTCAGCACCATTCATACTGTCCGTATCAAGACGGACTTCATAATTAACAACCAGCTTTTCATCTGCTTCAATTTTTGCCAGTGGTGTAAATGTTGTTATGACTAATTCACAGGTGGGGGCTGCTGTATAAGTAAAATTATAATCAGTTCCAAAAACTAAATTACTAATAACAAAATTATCGACGCTTCGCTGTATTTGAGCAGAAAAATTAGCCGGAGTTGTATCACAGGTGCCACCTGTTAATGGCGGAACATCCCCTACCATTGGCAATACATCCGTTATAGTTGTATCAAAAGCTGGACCCGTTCCTGCGTTATCAATTTCCAGTGTAAATGGAATCGCAGTATTAGGTTGTACCGCAGCTACTGGGCCGGTTTTAACAATATTTAATACGGGTTCAACAATGGTCAGGTTTCCTGAAGTGCCTAGCACACCACTGCCTTCACTTAGATCATCGCCATCTATACTATTGAAAGTATAAATAGCACTATTTGCAAAGACACGGCCATCAACATTATCAGTCGCGTTATCTCTAATTTGTAGTGTGATCTCAAATGAGATTCTTTCATCTGGTGGAATTTCTATACCATTAATTACATCGGCAATAACTGGTATAAATGGCGTACCAATATTAATCGGATTATAAGCATCATCCTCATCTGGAGAAGGATCTGCATCATCATTAATTGCGACAACACTGGAGAAAATAA
>Ga0316205_10004864_pt1 | contig 11443 bp, 9 predicted proteins | sample 3monthpyrite_MG_FD_204941 | JGI IMG/M metagenome (GOLD analysis project Ga0316205, IMG submission 204941) | Microbial mat bacterial communities from mineral coupon in-situ incubated in ocean water Damariscotta River, Maine, United States -... | ecosystem: Environmental > Aquatic > Marine >... | reverse complement strand
TATCGATGCTTTGGCATTGAAAAATACAGTGGTGACACTCGATGCACTTCATTGTGAAAAAGCAACAATGAATAAAGTTATAGAGCAGAAAGGCGATTTTTTGATCCAATTAAAACGAAACAGAAAAGAGCTGTACGAGACTGTCACACAGGTATTTAAAGGGTTAAATAGAAACAGCCATCAGCAGAGGCATGAAGAAAAAACAAAAGCTCATGGACGAGAGGAGAGTCGGGTAGTGACGCAAATTCCGTCAAATTTTGATGACAATATAAAATCGAAGTGCCTCATGTACGGACATTAATTAAAGTGGTCAGTGAGAGACGGATAAAAAATGAATTGACGTCGGGGAGTCGTTATTACGTTAGTTCACTTGAGTGTGACGTTGAAGAAATGGCGAGAACAATACGCTCACATTGGGCAATAGAAAATAATTTACACTGGGTTTTAGATGTTACTTTTAGAGAAGACCAATTGAAAATTAAAGATCCTGATGGAGCGAAACATTTAGGTCTATTTAATCGAGTTGCATTGGGTATCATAAAACAGCATCAAGGTAAGAAAGACAGTATGATTGCAAAGCGTAGGCAAGCAGCCTGGAGTTCCAAATATCGGACAGAGTTGATCTTTGGAGAAAAGTAGAACCCCGCCCTGTCTCGCAAGAGGGGGAGCTACCATTATGAGAGTTTAGAAGTAAGGCAGCTTTAAGTTTTAAATCACTAAAATCAAATGAGGTTTAAGTAAATTTACCTACATTAGCATGGATTAGTCACTCATGTTTTTTGTTTCATACTCTGAGCTAGAAGATTAATAACGAGCTTTATTATTGCTTTATCTATTTTTGTTTTGATTTTATAGATAAGTTTTATCAATTTGACTTTATCTAGTAATTTCTTTAATGATTTCATCATACCTTGTTGCTCGGACACAGTATTAATTACCGGGATCATTTTTTCTATCATGTCTGGTTTAGGTTGGGCTGCAAAATATTCTCCGGTCGCCTCACTAGCACCACATCCAAGTTGTTTGCTGTTCTCAATTGGCATCGTATTAATATAATCCGTAACTATAGGAATGCTTTTTTCTAGAGTTTTTTCTGTTGTGCTATTTAAGGTTTTAATAAACGAATTAGTTAGTTTTTTACCACCGAACTTTTTAGCCAATTTCTCGACTTTTTTAAACCCTTCGGGCATAGGTAAGCGAATTCGTGGATCATCATATATACCGCCTGCTTTGCCATATTTTGACACTGCTGTCTGCATGCCCTCTAGCATAGCTTTACGGACATTTTCCTCGCATGTTTTCTCATCCATCTGCTCAATCGCGAGTTTTTCATCTGCCTGTTCAGCTGAGAGTTCTTCATTCAACGGCTCTTCTGCGAATGCGATACTATGTACGAAAAGAGATATTATTACTAATATAAGTTTTATTTTGCAATTAAACATATTTATAACTCCATTCAAATACATTTGGTGAAGAATTCATTGATATTTTTATAAGTTAATATTTGATTACATCAAATAATACCGGGGTTTTAGTACTAATTGCAATGGCGAAGTTGGCAATTTGTAGCAATCATTTTTAAAAAAGCAACGGTCTAAAGGTTGGATGTTGAGTAAATCTTTCAATGTATAAGCTAATTGTTGAGTTTTTTGTTTAGCTCAACTTTTACCATCCATAAGCTAATAATCAATTGAACAAGTGCTGTTACTATCGATAAGTACCAGATCTGCTCAAGCTCAAAGGATTCTTGCTTAGATATCCAAATAGCGGGTAGTACAAATAAAAATATTCGTGATCCCATACTGAAAAATGCCGGCCAAGTATTACCTAATCCCTGTAGCATTCCAGAGCAAGTAAAAATTAGTCCCGATGGAATAAAATTAAAAGCGATCAATTGCAAAAAGCTAACTCCAATAATGAGTACTTGAGGATCATCAGAAAATGCTCCCAAAAATAATTCAGCGTTCCAATAACTGAGCAAAGTTAATAATCCCATTAACGTACTGATCATGATGGCGGTCATCTTAAAAGATTCTTTAACTCTTGCTGTTAATTTAGCGCCAAAATTTTGTCCGACAACAGCAGGCAACGCAAAAGCCAGCGCAAGTGCGGGCACAAATATCGCTTGCATGACTCTCGAACCTAATCCGTATCCGGCTTGCGCGGCGGGACCGAAATCTTGAATCACCGAGTAAATAACCGCCGTGTAAAAAAACATTAGTAGAAACTCACCGCCCGCAGGAAAACCAATTGTTGAGATGCTTTTCCAAATTTTAAAATCAGGTTGAATGTGAATGCTCGATACACCGACATATCTTTCTAGTTTATGAAAGTAGCGCCACATTAAAATGACCGCTATTAGAATGGCGATAGAACTCGCAAGACCTGCTCCAGCCACCCCCATAGGTTTGCCGGTAAACCAACCTGCGATTAAAATGGGCGATAATAGGATATTCACCACCACACTGATCAATTGGACAATCATCGTTGGTTTTACGATACCGGTTCCTCGCAGAGCCGAGCCCATCGCCACGAGTGCAAATTGCATTGCTAGGTTCGGAATAAACCAGTAAAGATAGGTTTTTCCGAGTTGAATTGTTTCTGGATCGGATGAAATTGCTTTTAAATAATCTTCAGATAACCAATAGCCTGCGATTAACGTCAGCAAACCCAAAAAGATCGCCATACCAATAGATTGATTAAAAATTAAATTGGATGCTATTCGGTCTTTCCTTCCCACCGATTGGGAAATTAACGCGACTGTTCCGACACCTAATATTTGGGTGAATCCGATAACAAAAAAAGACAAATTACCTGCGGCATTCACTCCGGCAAGTGCTGCTTTTCCTAATTGACCGACAAAGTATAAATCGGTTAGATAATAAACCGTCTGCACCACCATACCAATCGCAATCGGCACAGCCATATGTAGGATATGTTTGGTAACCGATCCTTGGGTGAGATCTTTCATGGATGAGCTTAAGTGGCTTGTAGGGATTTTTAGTTGACGAATACTAGCACAGAAAGTGAAAAATCCTTTCTATTGAGTAATTTAAAGATCCAAAAATTATACTGATCTTTTGTGTTTTGGGAGCGGCTGGAATTTTTTGGTGATGGAATGACTAAGGATCAGAATCAACATATCATCTCACTAAAGCTAAAAAAGCATTGTAAAAAGCTTCTCTTGATCTATAAAGGTATGGACGAGCAAGATATGGAAATTATTAGTACCATTGAGAAATACAAGCGGCATCTAAATAAATAAAGAAAACAACCGTTCAACTGAGCGGCTGTTTTGAAAAAATAATAAACAGTTTTACTCCATACAAAAAACATTCAGCTTATTGCCATCTAAGTCTCGAAAATAACCACAATAAAAAGCGCCGTCTCCTCGAGGACCGGGCTCGCCTTCGTCGGTCGCACCAAGTTCAATGGCTTTGTTGTAGAGCGCTTTAACTTGATCTTGGTTTTCGACACTGAGAGCAATCATCACGCCATTACCAACTGTAGCTGGCTGACCGTCGAAGGGCTTTGTGACTGAAAACCCCGGCGTATCCATCGATTTCCCCCACGCGACAAAGGCTTCATCTTCCATCAACCTTCCGATGTCTAACATTTTCATTAATTCATCATAAAAAGCAACCGCTTTTGCTAAATCGTTAGTTCCTAATGTGATATATCCAATCATCTCTTTCTCCTCGTTATTAGTTTCAAGTTATATAAATCAATTTTTTGTTCAACTAGAGTATCATAGCTAATCACTACTGACAGTGTTATGTCAGTAGTGATTAAAAAGTATATAGTATATGTTCATACCGAATTTTAAAACGAGCTACCGGGTAACTTGAGAAAATCAATTTCCTCTTTTGTAGATTGTCGTCCAAGAACTTCATTACGATGTGGGTATCGTCCGAATTTTTCAATAATTGCTTTATGTTTAAGTTCAAAGCGTAAGTTATCTTCAAGCCCTTCTGTTGAAAATAATTTGACCGCTTGTTCATGAATAATCAGTGATTCCGAATGCATAAAAGGCATATACAGAAAACATTTCTCAGATAAATTCAAATCGGCGTCTAGTTTTTGTGAAACAGCCTCCTGTGCCAAACATAGTGCTAAATCATCGTGGGAAAAAGCTTGGGCTGAATCTCTGAATAAATTTCTTGAAAACTGATCCAAAATAATAATTTCAGCTAAGCGTCCTAGCGCGCTACTCCTCCAATCAAACAGTTCATTTGCTTTCGCGGAATTATACAGTTCAATAAAGCGATCACGGATCATTTCATCAAACTCAAGGTCTTTTTTAAACCAAAGTGCTCGGTCTATTTCTTTAAACCAAAAGTCAATAATGGTTTGGCTATCCATATTATTTCTACTCCTATTGAGTGTCTTTATCTAAATATAAAAGCAAGGGTGGTAATAACAAAAAGTCAACAATCAATGCAAAAATCAATGTCGTTGCCATTAGTATACCGATAGTTGCCGAGGTGTTCATATGGGAAATGGCTAAAATAATAAATCCACCAGCGAGTACAATCGAGGTAGTTAATAATGCAAGTCCAACGCGAGAAAATGATTCTCTTACGGCTTCGACCACATCCTTACCCAGCTTTCTAGCGTGAATATATTTATGTAAAAAATGCACGGTATCATCCACCACAATACCTAAAGTCGAACAAGCAACAATCGACAACGAAATATCAACATAACCAAATGTTAATCCCCATAAACCATAAGCCATTGCAGCGGGAATAATATTAGGCACTAGACTAATTAATCCATATTTTACCGATTTTAAAACTAACATTAACACAATTGATATACCGACTAACGCAAACAAAGTGCCCTTCAGTAAACTGGTAATGTTTCGCTGGGCTATGTGTGCAAAAACCACACCTAACCCCGTTGCAGGTGATGCTTTTATCGCAGGCGCATTTTGTTTTAACCATTGCTGGGCGTTTGCATCCATTTCTAATAATTCATCTGAGCCGCCATTACTCATAGAAACAGAAAAACGTGAAGCCGTTTTGTGAATAGTGACCAAATTATCCAGTCCCATACCTTCGGGTAGTCCAAACTCATAAAAGAGTAAATATTGAGCAGCCAGTTCGCTAGTTTCTGGTACGCGATACCAGTTAGGATCATCATTATGCATTACCTGATTTAGATCTTTCAATAATCGACTTAATGATGTTACATTCATTATTTTATTTTGGGTAAGATACCAATTTTCAAATTGATCCATTTGTGATAAATATTCCGGATCAAATATGCTTTTGTCAGTGCTCGGTGAAAGTGAATATTCTAGAGTGTTGATTCCAGATAAATATCCATCAATACGATTGACTAATTGTATAATTGAAAAACTATCATCAAAATAATTTGACCAATTGTCACTAATTTTATTATTAGGGATAAAAAGTGTTAGAGCAATAACTGCTAAGCTAACAAAGATAATAAGCTGCCGTTTGTTTCGGATAACGAAATCAGAAAACTTATCAAAAAATTGAATGTTTGATTTTTTAAACTGGGCCTTTATAGGCATTAATAACAATAAACTCGGTAGAAAAAACAGACTAAAGATTAGAGCGATCAATACTCCAAACGCCACCATATTACCTAGATCTTGATAAGGCGGCGAAGAGCTAAAGTTAAGACTCATAAAGCCGATAATGGTAGTAATACTAGTGACCAAAATAGGCATAAAGTTTACTTTTAGACTGGTGGCTATCGCCGTTTTCTTAGATTCGCCTAAACCCATTTGATGAAAACAAGTGGTCAAAACGTGTACACTATCTGCCACCATAATTGACAACAATATACTTGGAGCAAATCCAGCAATTGGCGTTAAAACAGGATTAACCCAGCCAAAAAAACCGAAAGTGCAAATGAGGCAGGTGGTGATCAAAATAAAAATTGCGCCTGCGCCCAATAAGCTTCTGAGAAAGAAAAATAAACCTAAAAAGATAATAAAATAACTGAGCGGCATTAAGGTGGTCAAATCGTTTTCAACTGCTCTGGCTAATGTGGTATTAAATGCCGTAGAGCCACCGTTATCTATTTGAAACTCAGGATAAGCGGACCGAAATTCACCTCGGATGACTTCCATTTCCTCGGTTACTTTAATTGACGCGTTTGCCTCACTTTTTGAAAGTCGCAAATTAATAAATATGACGCTTAGTTTACCATCGGCAGTGATCAGCGATCGAACCAACCTTTTTTCTGACAAGGCGATTTTTCGGATATTATCTAGCTCATCTTCCAATAGCTGATTTGCATCACCCACTAAATAGTCGGTGATAATTTCATCATCACTTGACTGACTGTACTGATAATTAGTTAATGATGATACACGGTAACTTCCCTTAACTAGCCAAGATTTTTCGGTTAACTCTTGGATCAGCTTAAGACCATTTTTTGTGAACAAGTCACCATTTTTGGCGGTAATAACAAAGGTTGCAGAATCGGATTTGACATAATTGCTTTCAAAAGATTCAAACTCAAGCAGTTGCGGATTATCTTTACTCAGGTACACTCGAAAATCGTTGCTGATAGACAGATTTTTTAGACCAACAGCAAAACTTAGGACAATTATAATTGTTCCTGTTAAAATGAGTTTTGGATGATTAATTATCCAGTCGATAAATCGTTCGGTCGAAGTGTTTTTATTTTGCATTTTTAAGTCTTTGGTTCGTGGTAAATACTTATCCTGTGATATCTTTGCGAGAATCTGCGACTTCGGTTAATACAGGTATAAGATAATACACTAATTCCAACCAAATTTATTTGTTAAACATCCAATCGGACGGCTTATGACAAACATTCTCGAAATCTGTAAATTGACTAAGACATTCTCTGATAATACCGCAGTGAATGGTATCAGTTTTAGTGTTCCACAGGGAAAATGCTTCGGATTGCTCGGTCCCAATGGTGCTGGAAAAACGACCACGATAGAAATGATGGAAGGGATCATTAAACCGACCTCTGGCGATATTTATTATTCAGGACGTTCAATTGATAATCGATATCGTCACGAAGTGGGCATTCAATTTCAGCATACTGCGATTCAAGACTTTTTGACCGTCAAAGAAACGCTCGAAATGTTTAGTAAATTTTTTAATAAAACTATTCCGGTTGAAGTGTTGATTGAAACCTGCTCGCTTGAAACGATTCTTAATCGCGACACCCGAAAACTATCAGGTGGCCAAAGACAAAGACTGCTGCTTGCCTTAGCCATTCTCAACGATCCCAAAATCGTATTTCTAGATGAGCCAACCACTGGACTCGATCCACAAGCACGTCGTAATTTTTGGGAATTAGTAAACCGAATAAAAAAACAAAATAAAACCATTTTGCTGACCACTCACTATATGGATGAGGCTGAATCTTTGTGTGACGAAATCGTCATCATGGATCAAGGAAACATCATTGAGCAAGGTACACCTCAAGAACTTTTAGCACAAAACTTTAAGGGAGTAATGGTGAGTTTACCAAAAGCGATCACTGAGCAATTAGAGCAAGCCGGTTTTAGTCTTCAGCCAAATAATCATCGGATCGAAATAATAACCACTGAAATTGAAAACACGATACGACAATTACTTGAAAAACATATATCTCTTGATGATATGCAGATCCGTTCTCCCAACCTGGAAGATCTATTTATCAAGTTAACCGGACATCAATTGAGAGGCTAACAAAATATGTTAAACCGGATCATTGCCATATTGACGGCACGAAACAAAGAATTCGCTAGAGATCGCTCAGCAATGGCTTGGAGTTTTATGCTACCTATTTTTTTGTTAATAGGATTTTCTTTTATGTTTGGTGGAGAGGGAAAGCCACTCTATAAAATTGGTGTTTTACACGACTTGATAGATCAAAAGCCTGTCCTAAATGAGAAAACGACTAACCAGGAAGCAGAAGAAACCAAGTCAGAATTTTTAGACTTAAAACACATAGCGATCGTTGAGTACACTAATACAGATGACGCAGTGCTAAAAGTCGATCAACATAAAATTGATTTGTTGATTGACTTTGATAACAAAAAATATTGGATTAATGAGACTTCGGCAAATGGATATATAGTAGAAAAATTATTGACAGGTTTTCATCCTGATTTTGTGGTTCAACAAACCAGTGGCAAAGCGGTTAGATATTTAGACTGGGTAATGCCCGGCATTTTAGGTATGAATATGATGTTTAGCTGCTTGTTTGGAGTCGGTTATGTAATTGTTCGTTACCGAAAAAACGGCGTATTAAAAAGATTTCAAGCGACACCTTTGTCTGCATTTGAATTTCTTTCAGCGCAAGTACTTTCACGATTAATGATAGTCATGACGGTGACCACTATTTTGTTTGTCGGTAGTAATTATTTACTCGATTTTTATGTGCTCGGGTCTTTTTTGAATTTGTTTATTATCGCTTTGCTTGGCGCAACCAGCATGATCGCCTTGAGCCTTTTAATCGCTGCAAAATCACACAGCGAAGAGCTCACCGGAGGGCTACTTAATTTTGCTTCGTGGCCAATGATGTTTCTTTCTGGCGTTTGGTTTTCACTCGAAGGCGCGCCACCCATGGTTCAAAAAATTGCAGAATTTTTCCCATTAACTCATATGCTACAAGCCGCAAGAGCCGTAATGACTGATGGCGCTACACTCAGTCAGATCCAGGGTCATCTTTACGTTTTGGGCGGAATGACGATAGTCTTTATGATAATTGGGAGCTGGATGTTTGATTGGGGAAGTGAAAGAGGGTAAGGTCTAATGCTTACTCTTTTTCAGAAATAAATTTACTAACGGTTACCTCTAAAAACAAACTAAATAGAAAAGTAGACAAATGAATAAAATAATTGAAAACGAACTTCGTAGTCGTCTTAGAATCGCAAAGGAAAATGAACCTTTCATTCCAGAGGATCTGAAACCTCTTTTAGAATACTATGAAAAGCAACCATTAGACGCGGTAGTTAATTTTTTAGTTTCAAATTTAACGGAGGCTTTCTCTCACTGGTCTAATGAGGAGAAAGTTCAAGCCTTTGGTTTTGAATGGTATTATGATGGACGGGAATTTCCTCAAGTCTTGGGTTATGGTTATGCTAATTTAAAAAAGAAACCAGTTTTGGAAAATAAAGTAAGTACTTCTGGTAGCGTACGTAATGACTTTAATGGCGCGGTCAAATTTGGAACCAACGTGTTTGTTGATAATACAGGTTTTGATGTAGCTAGAGCTTGCTACCCCTTATATGAATGTGAACAAGCTAATTTATGTGATGAGGATGATGATGTTTGGGATTATTTCCACAACATTTTTACTTTACGAATGTTTTTGGGCATGCATCTAGCCTTAAAGCATATAGTTAGCACTGATGTTATCAATAAATTTTCAACCTCTCCCTTTTATATTTTTGCAAATAATCATGATTGGAGCCCTTTTATTCTTTATGCTGAATCGACACCCTTAATTGAAGCCGAAGAGTTTTTAGTAAAAGATTGTTCTTTAGAGATCCAAGAACTTAAAGAGTGGCTCGAGGGTATTAAACAAATAACTGTTGATCGAGAAAATAGAGAAAAAGCACTTAGCAGTATCCGCGATTTCGATCCAAAAAAAATGCAATCATTTCTTATAGGGTTGCCAGAATATCAAATGGACTCTGGATTAATCCAACTTTCAGAAGAGGAATGGATAGTAAATTGTAGGAGCAAGTTATCGGAAAGGAGTTTTCTGGGTGAAGTTTCCTTTGAGTCGGTTTATCATTTGTTTAATTTGCTTGTGACTAGTTCTACTGAACCAAACCTTTACCGACTTAGTGACGCATTAGTTTTTATTTTTATTAAAGATTCTGTTGAGGCTCAAAAAAGAGTACTCGATTTATATACTCAGCAGCCAGACAAAATTGATTTTATTAAAGACGCTGCTAAAAATACACTTCGTTGGGCAAATGATCGTCCAGATATTCGCAACCCCAATCCAATTTTTGCTCTTTCTAAGGATAAACTTGCTCAGGAATTTATGGACGGAGTAACTGGAGAAGCGTATCTCGAAGATTTACAAGCATCTAAAGAAAAACAACAACGGCGCAAGCGACTTGATAAGCAGCTAAGGCATTTGGAAGCTGAATTTGAGAAGGCAAAAGAAGGTGATATTGACGAATACATTGAGTATTCTGAAGCTCTAGTAAAAGAAGATATCGATGTAAAGTTTGTGTCTAATACTTTGGCTAACTATACAACCAAGCTACTTCTGAAATGTTTACAAGATGGCGATTTCGAAAAGGCGGAACAAGTTTTAGATAGCTATTTGGATAAACTTTTACCAATTATTGGTGTCACGGAAAAAGATTCTGACGTTGCAAGTTTTGGAATTGTTTTTGCTGTCATGAGCAAGAAACAGGAAATAGGACGTAAAGTATTAGATAGTATTTTGGGTGCTGACTTTTCAATGGGTTCACTCGATAATGAGGTTCTGCTTTTTAATATGTCTTGTTACTATGCGGTTAATCGGGAAAAGCAAAGTTTGTTAGCCGCAATTAAGCAAGCGCTGATAAAAGGAAAAAAGCCAGAACAGTTTACATCAGACAAAGATTTTGAGTTTTATTGGAAAGATCAAGATTTTATTGCCTTGATGAACAATCAATGAAGTTAAGTTTAATGTTCTTTCTTTCAATTGATAGCTGGGTGTTTGATTGGGTAAGTGAAAAAGAGTAAGGTTATACTCAAAGTACAAGACAAAACTTTTATGTAAAAGGTGATCAGAGTGAAAAAAATAGCGACTAGACTTATTTCTCAATGCTTAGTTGTACTCAGCATATCGGGACTAATTGCCTGTGGTGGTAGCTCTAATAACAACCCGACTGGAGGCAATAATCTTACTTGGATGGTCAATGTTTTTGCAGATGAAGCACAATTTAAGAATTTGTGTGAGACACCCCGAGCAGGAACCGATCCTTTTACTGGGAACTCCTATCCTGACCGAGATGGAAGCACCTTGATTGAAAATAATTGGCTTCGCTCTTGGAGTAACAACACTTATTTATGGTATGACGAAATTACAGATAACGATCCGGGTACTTTTTCTGATACAGAAAGTTATTTTGAGCAATTAAAAACCCAGCAAACCAGCAATTCCGGTCAGCCAAAAGATAAGTTTCATTTTACTTTTCCATCTGATGAGTGGCAGCAATTGACTCAGTCAGGTATTTCCGCAGGTTATGGAGTTGATTGGGCTGTTTTGCAGCCGTCGCCACCACGAAGAATATTAGTGGCTTATACTGAGCCAAGTACTCCTGCATCAGACGAGAGTTTGCCTCGAGGCGCTGAAATTCTACAAATTGACGGTGTTGATGCGGTTAATGACGGCTCTCAAGCAAGCGTTGACATCATCAATGCAGCGCTTTTTCCATCAGACATCGGTGAGTCGCACCAATTTGTTATTCGCGAAGTAGGTCAAACCG
>Ga0316205_10004863_pt1 | contig 11446 bp, 9 predicted proteins | sample 3monthpyrite_MG_FD_204941 | JGI IMG/M metagenome (GOLD analysis project Ga0316205, IMG submission 204941) | Microbial mat bacterial communities from mineral coupon in-situ incubated in ocean water Damariscotta River, Maine, United States -... | ecosystem: Environmental > Aquatic > Marine >... | reverse complement strand
CCTTATCTGCATATTTTTCGTTTTTATTTATATAATTTCATCGTAAAAACTGCGTTTCCAGTTTTCAGTATTTTTATAATCTGTCATACTCATTCCAACGATATCTTTAAATTGTCTTGACAAATGGTTCACACTGCTATAATCAAGTAAGTGTCCTATATCAGAAAAAGAATGCTGTTTTAGCTGGATGAGTTCTTTCACTTTTTCAATTTTAAGTTTGATAAAATATTTTTCTATGGTTGTTTTCTCTTTAGATGAAAACAATTTGCTCAACGTTTTGTAATCACGATAAAGTACCGAAGCTAATAGTTGAGACATATTCACTTTAATATGTAATGGTAACTCAACGAGCTGCTCTATTAAGATTAATTTTATTCTTTCCACAAGCATTTCTTCTTCGCTCTGTGCTATTTCAAATCCATTGCTGTGAAGCATTTCTGTGACGATTATCACAATTTCTGCTTCGGTTTTAGTGGTCGATTCAACTAATAGTTTACCCAGTTCTAAAGAGGCAATTGTTACACCCAACTCTTGAAGCTCTTGCTTAATAACTTTTAAGCATCGACTGCATACCATATTTTTAATCCAAAATTCTTTGGTTGTAATCATTTTGTGCATCATATTACTATTTAGCTTGTGCTCAATATTGCAAACGGATTTGCATTTATACAATTTAGTGTTTTAAAGTGGTTTGTTGAGAAAAAGGAGCAATCATTTTTAGCCAGAAATTAACTATGGCCTTAATAACGGTCTGGGAAATCAAATCAAGTAGGTCTCGTGGAGAACTTGTATGTCCTTGTTTAACAAGGGTGGTCTATACTGTTTAAAAGGAATAATATTCTTAGTGAGCCCTAAAAATGGGTTGATGTAGTTATAATATAAGGTGTTTATGGAAATGTGTGCTTGAGTTTTAATCTCATTATTAGGTTTATTGAGGTCAACGTCGCCTTGTTTTGCAAAAGTTTGGGTTTTACAACAATCCTTTTCCTGTATGTTAGTTTTTTTAGAAGAAGGGATTTTTTTTTGAAGCATGTCTTTACAAGCTTCTGCTTTACCTAAAATGGCCATATCTATTAACTTATCGCAACAGTAATGCATATCTACTATAAATGAAGAGGTGCTAAATACAACTGCAACCGCTAATAAAAAGGACACTATTTTTGTAAAAAAATGTTTCACATCATTAAATTAATAAATATTTTTTAACCTTAAAAATATGCACTATTTGATGTTTGAAAAATCAACACAATAAATACAGGTCAAACATATTTTAGACACGCAAACTTATTCTATATAATTAAACAAAAAGATGATTTTTGTCATGTTTCCTTTTATTAATATTAGTAAGTCAATGCAAAATTAATGCCAAATGGTTGGTCAGGTCTTGCATAAACAGGACTATTGATATGGCATAAGTGGTGCTGAAAAGGGTTATGATATTGTAGATAATTTTGGTATGGTTAATTTAATAATGACTGGAAACATCAACTATAAAATGGGAATCGACCTAGAGGCTAGTGTGATTTTGACACTTCCGGCTTTTGCCTAAATAAAACGGTATAACGACCTACAATAAAAAGTGGAAATCTGTTGTATTCGATACCAAAATTGGGATTGAACCAAATTTTTTCAAAACAATCATGCTCTATTAATTAACGTGAGTTCGATATAAAAGTCATTGACTATAAGCTGATTGAAATAAAAACACCCCTAATGAGCTTCGCTCGGTATCATCAACAAAAGCTGTCGCTTTTATCTCGATAAACCTCAAGGGGACAATGTCATCTTTGGAAATTCCTCCCTTGAGGGAGGAGCAAGGAGGGTGTTTACAATAAACAAACACATATCACACTAACAATCAAATAATTATATTTTGACTATATACTTTTAGTTATATCGAACTCACTTTAATTAAGAATAAATACTGAAAAAAAAATTATTAAATCGTTACCTAAGTTATTTTTAAATAATATTTGAATTATTTAGCAAGTTGTTTTTAATAATATTTTAAAGGGATTAAACCCATATGTTTGGGGTAAAATTAATTTGCTCATTTTATAATTAATTGTTAAATATTCTTTGGACTTGAATTTTTTCATAACTTTGCGACATCAATGAAGAAGCTACTTCAAAAAATATCATCCTTATTAATGGCACTATTAGTGCTGTTTTCAACTTCTTCCTATACGGTTGAAAGCCATTACTGTGGAGGTAGTCTGGTTGATTCTTCTTTTATTGGGCACGTTAAGTCTTGTAGTGTAGAAATGTTAAAGTCAACAATTACTACCGATGATTGCTCAGATGCTTCTAAGAATTGCTGTAATGATGTAAAAGTTTTTGTTGATGGTCAAGATGAATTAATAACATCATCTTTTGAATTAAACTTTCAACAGCAGCTATTTATAACATCTTTTGTTTATACATACATTGATTTATTTAAAGGGATTGATGATAAAGTCATTCCTTTTAAAGATTATTCTTCTCCCGTTTTAGTCAAGGACATCCAGTTACTTGATGAGGTTTTTATAATTTGATTTTTCTGTTTTAATTACACAGTCTTTATGAGTGTGCAAAAAGTTTCGTTTTAAACGTAACTAAATTTTGTGTTTCACTTATTTAGAAATGAGCTACTTGTAACCACATTTAGATTTCAAAAACACATATTAAAACTTAAAATCAAATTTTATGCTTAATAAAACAATACGTTATTTTCTTGAAAACAAGTTAATAACATTTCTATTACTTTTTGCTTTTATTACTGGAGGGATTGTAACTGCACCATTTAATTGGGAAACTTCATTGATAGAGCGAAACCCTGTGCCTGTTGATGCTATACCAGATATTGGCGAAAACCAACAAATTGTCTTTACCGAATGGATGGGGCAATCACCACAAGATATAGAAGACCAAATTACCTACCCTTTAACCACAGCATTACTCGGTATACCTAATGTAAAAACCATACGTAGTAATTCTATTTTTGGGCTTTCCAGTATTTATATCATTTTTGAAGATGATGTAGATTTTTACTGGAGTAGAACAAGGATACTTGAAAAATTAAATTCCTTGCCACCAGGAACAGTACCCAACGAGGTCACGCCTGCACTTGGACCTGATGCAACAGCTTTAGGACAAGTATATTGGTACACCTTAGAAGGTAGAGACCCTAAAACAGGCAAACCAACAGGAGGTTGGGATCCTCAGGAATTGAGAACCATTCAAGATTTTTATGTACGTTATTATTTAACTGCTGCAAGTGGTGTTGCCGAAGTTGCTTCCATTGGAGGCTTCCTAAAAGAGTATCAAATCGAGATAGATCCTGATGCCATGAAAGCTAACAATGTGGACGTTAAGCTAATAATGAACGCTGTAAAAAACAGTAACCTCGACATTGGCGCACGTACATTAGAGTTTAATAGGGCAGAATATCTGGTAAGAGGTTTAGGGTACATTAAAAACCTAAGCGATCTCGAAGAAAGCGTTGTTACCGTAAGGGACAATGTCCCAATACGTTTAAAAGATGTTGCCAAAATACAGTTTGGTCCAGCTGGTCGTAGAGGAGGTTTGGATAAAAGTGGCGTAGAAGCTGTTGGAGGTGTGGTTGTGGCACGTTATGGTGCAAATCCGCAAGAGGTAATCCATAATCTTAAAGCTAAAATTGAAGAAGTGGCTCCAGGACTACCATCAAAGACTTTAGAAGATGGTACCGTTTCAAAAATTACCATTGTACCATTTTATGACCGTTCTGGATTAATCCAGGAAACTTTGGGAACGCTGGAGTTAGCACTATCACATGAAATATTAATAAGTATTTTAGTGGTAATTGTACTCGTATTAAATTTAAGGGCATCGGTTTTAATATCTACATTATTACCTGTTGGTGTATTGATGACGTTTATTTTAATGAAATATTTTAACGTCGATGCAAATATTGTTGCACTTTCAGGTATCGCTATCGCCATTGGTGTGATGGTCGATGTTGGTATCGTATTTACCGAAAACATTATCAGGCACCTAGAAATGCCAGAAAACGAAGGTGCACGAGGCAAGCGACTCGTACAGATTATATACATAGCAACTGTAGAAGTAGCTTCGGCAATTGTAACAGCTCTGGCAACAACCATTGTAAGTTTCTTACCTGTGTTTGCGATGCAGGCTTCCGAAGGTAAATTGTTCAGACCACTGGCTTGGACCAAAACATTTGCATTGGTATCCTCGTTGGTTATTGGAATCATGTTTATTCCTGCCATTGCCCAGGTTTTATTTTCCATTAGGTTCGATAAAAAACGTGTAAGCCGAATATTTAATGCCACATTAATAGCTCTTGGTGTTATCTTTATTATTTCCTATGGCAACATTATGGCGTTGTCGCTTATTGCTTTTGGCGTTAACAACTTACTTACACAAGTACCCGAAAGAGAATTGTTTAAAGGCAGAATAAAGCTTCCATATTCCGAAAAACTGGCCAATTACATAAATATTATTATTACCATTTTAGTTGTAGTGTACTTTTTAACCATCGAGTGGATGCCACTAGGCGCTACAAATTCTACTCTGGTAAACTTCATTTTTGTAATCGCCATAGTTAGCATTATATTAGGAATATTAATGACTATAGTGCATTTTTACGGTAGGTTGTTAACCTGGTGTTTAAATAACAAATGGAAATTCCTTGCGTTGCCAACCTTGGCCTTATTATTTGGTATCACTATTTGGATGGGCTTTGGAAAAGTGTTTGGTTTTATGCCAAAATTTGTAAAAGATACTAATGTATTTGCAAGTATAGAAAAATCATTTCCTGGTATAGGAAAAGAGTTTATGCCAGCATTAAATGAAGGGTCTTTCCTTTTAATGCCTACTACTATGCCTCACTCTGGAATTTCTGAAAACATGGAAGTTATAGCCAGTGTCGATAAGCATTTAATGACCATTCCTGAAATAGAATCGGCAGTAGGAAAATGGGGACGTGTAAATTCTGCTTTAGATCCTGCACCAACCTCTATGTACGAAAACACCATTAACTATGTTCCTGAATATATTTTGGATGAAGATGGTCATAGAGAACGGTTTAGAGTTAATAAACATGATGCTTTTATTTTAAAAGATGGTACCACCTATAAATATGGTACAGATGAATTTCGTAAAATAACCGAAGAAGAATTGATTCAGGACGATGATGGAGAAAATTTTAGGCAATGGCGAGAAAAAATAAGAAAACCGGATGATATTTGGCAAGAAATTATAAAACATTCCAAATTTCCAGGATTGACTTCTGCACCAAAACTGCAGCCTATTCAAACACGCTTGATTATGCTGGCAACAGGTATGCGTGCACCAATGGGTATTAAAGTATTTGGACCAACGTTAGAAGTTATTGAAAAAGTAGGTTTTGAATTGGAGAACATATTAAAAGAAGTGCCAAGTGTTAATCCACCAACAGTATTTGCAGATAGAGTTGTAGGTAAACCTTATTTAGAAATGAAACTTAACCGTCAAGCCATGTCAAGATACGGTTTAAGTGTTAAGGACATGCAAATGCAACTCTCGGTTGCTATAGGTGGAAAGCAATTAACAACCACTGTTGAAGGCAGGGAACGTTTCCCAGTTCGTGTACGATATGCAAGGGAGTATAGAGATAACCCTGACGATATCAAGAAAATATTAATCCCAACGCCTGCAGGCGTTCAAGTAGAGTTAGGTGAACTGGCATCGATAGAATATGTTAGAGGTCCTCAAGTAATTAAAAGTGAGGATACCTTTTTAACTGGTTACGTTATTTTTGATATGAAAGACGGCTATGCCGAAACCAATGTGGTTGAAGATGCACAAGCGCTTATTAAAGCAAAAATGGATAGCGGCGAATTTTCTTTACCAGATGGAGTGACCTATCGTTTTACTGGAAATTACGAAAATCAAATTAGAGCATCAAAGCGTTTAATGATTGTAGTGCCTATTTCGTTAATTGTAATTTTACTAATTCTATATTTCCAATTTAAATCCATAGCCCCTTCGCTTATGGTATTCTCTGGAATATTTGTAGCCTTTGCTGGTGGCTTTGTCATGATTTGGTTATATGGTCAAGGTTGGTTTATGAACTTTGATGTTGCAGGAGTCCATATGCGTGATCTCTTTCAGTTACATACTATAAACTTAAGTGTCGCGGTTTGGGTCGGGTTTATTGCCCTATTTGGTATTGCAACCGATGATGGGGTTATTATGGGAACCTATTTAACACAGGTTTTCGACGAAGAAAAACCAACCACAATTCAAGACGTTCGTACCTCTGTATTGCATGCAGGAACAAAACGTGTAAGACCAGCAATGATGACTGCTGCAGTAGCAGTTATTGCACTCTTGCCTGTACTTACCGCAACAGGTAAAGGTGCCGATGTGTTAATACCAATGGCCATTCCTACTTTTGGAGGTATGTTACTACAGGTAATGACTATGTTTGTAGTACCTGTGCTGTACAGTATGTGGAAAGAAAAAGGCTTAAAAAAACAATTAAAACAAAGTAATGCTTAAATTTAAAAAGATGACAGCGAATACTAAAACATATCTTTTCTTTAGTCTGATGTTGATGCTTACTACAAGCCTTTTCAGTCAAGAAAATTTAAATAACTATCTCGAAATAGCAGCCAATAATAATCCTGCCCTAAAAGCAAAATTCAACGATTATATGGCTGCCATGGAAAAAGTACCTCAAGTAGGTGCTTTACCTGATCCAAGTGCTGCTTTTGGGTATTTTATTCAATCACCAGAAACAAGGGTTGGACCTCAAAGAGCGACCTTTAATTTAGCACAAAGCTTTCCGTGGTTTGGGCTCTTGAGTGCACAGGAAGATGTGGCTACAGAATTGGCGAAAGCTAAATATGAAGACTTTGAAAACACAAAATCCAATATATTCTTTGAAGTAAAAACAGCCTATTACAACTATTATTTTATTGAAAAGGCTATTGAAATAACAAAAGAAAATATTGAAATTCTAGAGGTTTTTAAACGCTTATCGTTAGTTAAAATTGAAGCTGGAAATGCTTCAATTGTTGATGAGTTGCGCGTAGAATTGGAGTTGAACGATTTGGAAAATCAATTATCATTGTTTTTGGACACCAAAGATGCTTTGCAGGTAAAATTCAATAACCTGTTGGATATAGATGATAGTTCTGAAATTATAGTTCCAGAACTGCTGTGGCAGGAAGATATTCCTTTAGATCAATTGAATATGCTCGATGAAATTTATGCCTCAAACCATCAAATAAAAAGCATAGAGCATAAATTGAATGCCTTTGTAAATCAAGAAATTGTTGCACAAAAGCAAGGTTTACCAAAATTCAAAATAGGACTTGGTTATACCATTGTTAGCGAAAACGCAGGCTCTTCCGTTGCAAATAACGGTAAAGATGCTTTCTTGTTTCCATCAGTAGGCGTTACAATTCCTTTATATCGTAAAAAATATAAAGCCTTGATTAAGGAAGCACAGTTTAGGCAAGAAGCCGAAATTTCAAGAAAAGAGGACAAAAAAAATACCTTGAGTTCGGTATATGAAAACACGTATAAAGATTTTAACGATGGCGACCGTCGTATTGCATTAAACTTAAAGCAGTCTGAAATTGCCAAAAAAGTATTGGACATATTAATTATATCGTACTCTACAAACGCCAAAGATTTTGAAGAGGTATTACGTATAGAACGTCAATTACTCAAATACGAATTAGAACATCAAAAAGCATTAACAGATAAAAATGCCGCAGCAGCATTTATGGATTACTTAATAGGAAATTAATATGAATATCATGGAAAAATATAAAAAATACATCATAGCAGCCGGTATTTTAATACTCGGAATTATTTTAGGAAACGTGTTTTCTGGCGGAAGTTCAGAAACTACACATACAGATGGCGAACACGAATTTGTTCAAGATCCGGTAACACAATTGTGGACTTGTTCTATGCATCCGCAAATTAAATTAGAAGAGCCTGGAAATTGTCCAATTTGTGGAATGGAACTTATTCCATTGGTAGAAGAGGACAGTTCTTCAGAAAACATTGCAGACAACGAAATTGTAATGAACGAAGAAGCGTATCAATTGGCAAATATACAAACCACAATAGTTGAAAAAGCAAGTGCCAGCAAAGAAATTCGATTATTGGGTAGGGTAAAACCAGACGAACGAAGATTGTACTCTCAAGTGTCTCACATTCCTGGTCGTATTGAACGATTGTACGTAAACTTTACTGGAGAAAAAGTATATGCTGGTCAAAAAATAGTACGTATTTATTCACCTGAATTAATTTCTGCTCAAAAAGAATTATTCGAAGCGATTAAGTCCAAAGATATTTACCCACAACTTTATACCGCATCACGTAATAAATTAAAATTATGGAAACTGTCTGATAAACAAATCGATGCCATTGAAGCAACCGGAAATGTACAGGAGCAAATCGATATTTTATCAGATCATTCAGGCTATGTCATGAGTAGAAATGTAGAGCTTGGAGACTATATCAAGGCTGGTGGCAATTTATTTGATATTGCAAATTTAAACTCTATTTGGGTTATGTTTGAAGCCTATGAAGCCGATATTCCATGGATACACATTAACGATAAGGTAAGCTTCAACATACAAGCTATCCCTGGTAAAACCTTTGAAGGTAAAATCACCTATGTCGATCCTTTTGTATCCTCTAATACACGAGTTGCCAAAGTACGTGTTGAGATAAATAACCCTGGTAACAAACTCCTACCAGAAATGTATGCAAGCGGCATCATTCAGGCAAAAATGAAAGGTATGGAAAATACCATTGTCATACCAAAATCGGCAGTACTCTGGACCGGAAAACGCGCTGTGGTTTATGTAAAAGTACCACACGAAAATACCATTTCGTTCGTATATAGAGAAATAGAACTGGGACAGGATATGGGACAGTTTTACAGTGTTCAAGATGGTTTGGAAGAAGGTGAAATTGTTGCCACTAATGGCGTGTTTAGGATTGACGCCTCGGCACAATTGTTGGGCCAAAAAAGCATGATGAACCCAGAAGGAGGTGTTGTTAATACAGGTCATAATCATGGTGGTGCACCTATGGAAGGTGATTCAAATGCAGATGGCGTAGATCATTCTAAAATGGATATGAGTAACACTACAATGGAAGCTGAAACAGATCATACAGATATGAACCAGCGTATAACTACAACAAACACTTTTAAAAACCAATTGGAACAAGTGTTCAATGCTTATATTAAATTAAAAGATGGATTTGTAGGTGATGACAGTAGTGCTGCTAGTGCTGCTGCAAAAGAGTTGTTGAGTGCCATGAAAAAGGTAGATATGAAGCAATTAACAGACCACGAAGCACATAACCATTGGATGACCATTTCAAAAGAAGTTTCAGGATCGGCAAGTTCCATTTCAGAAATCTCAGATATAGAAGAACAACGCAGCCACTTTAAGCATTTATCGGCACATTTATCAAAAGGCGTAAAATTATTTGGAGTTAACCAGAAGGTCTATGAGCAATTTTGCCCTATGGCAGACAACAATAATGGAGCTTATTGGTTAAGCCTTGATGAAGCTATTAAAAACCCATATTTAGGAGCCAAAATGTTAACCTGTGGAGACAATAAAACAGTCATTATAAAATAATAAAACATATGAAAAATTTAAAGTTAAAATCAATAGTCATGATTGCTTTCATGGTAAGCGTATCAAATTTTACTTATGCGCAACATGATCACAGCAAAAAGGATATAAAACATACAGAAAATAAAACGGATCAACAGAATTATGTTATAGGTTCACAAGTACCAAATGAATTAGTTTGTATGGTAAATGATGCCTATATGGGTAAACCCCAAATTCCTGTTCCTGTTGATGGCAAAACTTATTACGGTTGTTGCAAAATGTGTGTAGGCACTTTAAATGAAAAGGAATCTGCACGAACAGGTATTGATCCTTACAGTAACAAACCTGTAGATAAAACAGAAGCCTATATTGTATTGATGAAAGAAGAAGGGGAAGTCGCTTATTTCGAATCTAAAGAAAACTATTTGAAGTATAAAAATAAAAACAAATGAAAAACTTAAAATTAAAATTAAAGTCAATAGCAATAATCGCTTTCATAGCAAGCGTATCAAACTTTACCTATGCACAGCATAATCATGGTAATATGAATATGAAAAAGAGCAATCATGATATGATGGCTCATAATGATAATATGGTAAAACTAAACGATAAAAACCTTACCAAAGCCTATATGCATTATACTATGATTAAAGATGCATTAGTGGAAGCCAATTCAGAAAAAGCACAAAAAGCTTCAAAAATGCTTGTTAAAATATTGAAAAAATATGATAAAGCGCAAGAGGCTGAAAAAGTAGCGTCACAAATGGCATCAAAATCCAATATCACAGAGCAACGCATCATATTTGCAAAACTTACAACAGCTTTAGAACCTTTACTTAATGATAATGTTGTAGAAGGTGAAATCTATAAAACATTTTGCCCAATGGCGAATGATGGAGAAGGCTCTTATTGGTTTTCCAATTCCAGCAATATTGTAAACCCTTATATGGGAAAGCCCATGGCAAGCTGTGGCAGTGTTAAGGAAACATTTAAGTCTATGTAATAAATAACAACGCTGGTTTAATAATTGTTTTTAGCACTGTTAAACCAGCTAATTAATCAAAAAAACAATTAAAAAGATGAAAGAGATTAAAGCATTTATTCGACCAGAAAAGCTAAACGAAGTAGCTAAAAGTTTAAAGAAAGACCAATTCTGTTGTTTTACAGTATTTGAAGGAGAAGGTGTTGGCGATTATTCAGATGAGGATACACAATTCCCAAGTTTGAAATTCCCGTTCTTACATAATAAGATTGTCAAAATAGAAATTGTTTGTAACAAGGAAGATGTCGATAAAGTTATAGACACCATTAGAACTCACGCTCGGACTGGTGAGAGAGGTGATGGCTTAATTTATGTAAGCAATGTTGATAGCCGTATTAGAATAAGGGATGGTGAAAGGAAAGGGTAATGATCAAAACAGATGTTCATTACAAATATAAAAAGCACTTAAAAAACAACGTGTTGAAAATTAGACACATTTAAGAGAAAATAATATACAACATAGTTTAAAGAAATTGGGATATTTGTGTTACTGCTTAAAGATTAAACAATTAAAGCAGGCAAAATTAATTACAAATCATATTTATAAGCACGATGAAATGAGCCGTAACATCTTTTGACACCAATAGAAATCGAAGATTCACGAACACCAAAATTTAAAATACGTGAGTAATTGTTCAATGGCGAATTATGTCTGACTGATAAAAAAATTAAATCTTAACAGATGAAGCATACATATAAAGTAACCGGAATGACATGTAGTGGTTGTAAAACCAATGTAGAAACTTCTTTAAGTAATCTAAAAGAGGTGACCAAAGTACAT
>Ga0316205_10004862_pt1 | contig 11448 bp, 9 predicted proteins | sample 3monthpyrite_MG_FD_204941 | JGI IMG/M metagenome (GOLD analysis project Ga0316205, IMG submission 204941) | Microbial mat bacterial communities from mineral coupon in-situ incubated in ocean water Damariscotta River, Maine, United States -... | ecosystem: Environmental > Aquatic > Marine >... | reverse complement strand
CTGTTCTGTTATGCTGTTTAACTCATCTAGTGTTTTATCGATTTGCGACATTTGGCTAGATACCCGTCCAAATTCAACCTCAAGTCCTGCAGATTCTTCGATAACCGTGCTGACTGTTTGTCTGACAGATGAAAAAATACTGGAACTCTGCTTTGAGTAATTAAGCGCCTTATTTGAAATATCATGTTCTTGCTCAATTAAAGTGGTTAAATGTTCAATTAGTTGATGGCATAAATCTTGTTGATTGACTGTCTCGCCCTGCATACCGGTAAAATCATTAGCGAGGTTACTGCCTGCATCACTAATAATTCTCTGAATTCTTTCGATCTCTTGAGTTGCTAATCGAAACTCATCATTGGTAAGGGAGACTAGGCGTTGAATAGAATCTTGATACTTCTGGGAAAGCTCTTGTTTGTTTGGCAGCAGCTGAGTTTGTTTTAATTGTTGTTGATGTTCATTTCTTAAGATCATCAACGCGAAAAAGACCAGCGAGCACAGCAGTCCACTAGTAAGCCAAAATAGATTTGCGGACGATGCGATCCCTGCGGATATTGCTAGCAATATGATTAAATAGCTATTTAGCTTGCTGCTCATACCTTTTTTACGCCAATTTTATCGAATATGGTCAAAGTCTAGTGCATATTTGTATTTCTCGGGCTGAAATATGGGTTAATAGTCCACGATGAAGAATATTTTCTACTCAAAATATCAGTTAGGCGCATTTTCACAGTAAATAGTCATCAACACCTTTGAAATACTGAGCTACAACCCAACTCTTAATGTTTTACATTAACTTTGTTATTTAACTTCATGAATTTATTCTTATTCGTTAAATAAATTCAAGTGCTTTTTGCAAAAGCCTCTCTAAGTCATTGTCCTATAAGCAATATTTGTTGATTTTTCGATGGTCTTTTACTTGACAAAGCACTATCTGACTACCTATAGTGTAGATTAGTGGAGAAAAGTGTCTTTTTGTGTCTTTTTGTGCAGCTCGAGTTATTTTCGGTTTGCTACATCAAAAAGAAAGGGTGGTTCGATTGATCATTGAGCCTCCTAAATGGGGTTATACCCAAACATAGGGTTAAAAAAGTGTTTCGCGGAGCAAATTCAATTAATTTAGATTCAAAAGGGCGTATTGCTATTCCAGCAAAATATCGCCAAGGTATTATTGAATCTGCCGCATCTCACATGATTATCACCTGTGATCCTTATGATAACTGCTTATTACTGTTTGCCCTAGAACATTGGGAAACCACAGAATCCGATCTCCAATCCCTTTCAAATTCGAAACCTCTCCACAGACGGTTAAAACGCATCATGTTATCTCACGCAAGCGAGGTAGATATGGATGCAAATGGGCGATTACTGATCCCCAACGTGTTACGTGAACGAGCAAAACTACAAAAAGAAGTCATGCTGATAGGTCAAGGTAAAACTTTTCAACTTTGGGATGAAAATCATTGGCACAAATTGGCTGAAGAAGATATGTCGGTTATGTCGAGTGATGAACTTGATAGTGATGACTTACCTGATCTTTATTATTAACCGATTGGTAAACGTATCGACCAATGGAAAATAAAAAACCACATACTACTGTTTTATTAAATGAAGCAGTTGATGGATTAAATATTAAACCCGGTGGGGTTTATTTAGATGGAACTTTTGGGCGAGGCGGACATAGTCGTTTAATTTTACAAAGATTAAATGAAAAAGGGCGGCTCATCGGTATTGATAGAGATCTACAAGCTGCAGAAAGTGCCAAAGAGTTTGAAAAAGATCCTCGATTTAGCTTTTTTCATCAGGATTTTGCCAGTATTCGAACTTTGTTAGAACAGCAAGGTGAGTTATATAAGTTATATGGGATTACCAAGTTAGATGGAATTTTATTAGATTTAGGTGTGTCATCTCCACAGTTAGACCAAGCAGAGAGAGGTTTTAGTTTTTCTAAAGATGGTCCGTTAGATATGAGAATGGATACCAGTCGAGGAATGTCGGCGAAAGACTGGGTTAATTCTGCTTCGGTGGAAGAGATAAAAAAGGTTTTAAAAGAATACGGAGAAGAGAAGTTTGCGCTCAGAATCGCGCGAGGTATTGAGAACTATCGTAAAGACAAAGAAATTAATTCGACTCTGCAATTAGCTAAGATTATTGATGAAGCGTGTCCAGTAAAAGATAAATTTAAACATCCAGCGACCCGAAGTTTTCAGGCGATCAGAATTTTTATCAATGATGAATTGGGACAATTAAAAAATACCCTAACTGATATGTTTGAATGCTTGAAAGTCGGTGGTCGAATGTCAGTGATCAGCTTTCATTCGTTGGAAGATAGAATTGTAAAACGTTTTATTAAAGAGCAATCACAAGGGAAACAATTGCCTAAAGAAATACCTGTCATGGCAAGTGATATAGAAACAAAATTTAAAAAGATCGGTAAAGCGATCAAAGCCTCAAAAAGTGAAGTAGAGAATAATCCGCGTTCTCGAAGTGCGATCCTTAGAGTAGCGGAAAAAAGATAAATTAATTAGTAACAATAAAATGGGAACTAAAAAAGACAGTAAAGATAAAATACCATCATTGGTAAAGGAAATATTATTAGACATATTTTATAAGCATTGGATTATGAGTAGTTTGGTCATGCTGTTGATTGTTTCCGCAATGCTACAGGCGAAAACATCTCATGAAGCAAGAAGAGCGGTTGCAAAATGGCAGGTATTAAGAGAGCAAAATCAGCGACAACAAATTGTATGGCAAGAATTACGATTAGAAATGACAAGTCTATCGGAAGCAGATCGAATTTCTCGATTAGCAAGAAAACAGTTAGATATGATTAAAGTAACAACTGAAAATGAAAAAATAATCAGTTTATAGGTTAAAACATAAAAATGAAACAGGCAAGAAAGCCAAACACAATTCCACTTTGTAGCGTCAGATTTTATCTGCTGTGTGGATTATTGTCTTTTGGTTTTATCGCGCTAATGGCAAGAATTGTTTATTTACAGATTGACGAATCAAAAGCGTTAAATTTACAGGCCGATTCTCGTAGTATCCGTACCAAAGATATTGTCACTTATCGCGGGAATATTACTGATAGAAACGGTATTGAGCTCGCCAGTAGCGTTCCGGTGAAATCTGTATGGATCGATATGACTCAAGCGCTAAAAAAATCGCCTTTGCTTGATGAAACAGAATGGAATAATTTAGCGGTGATCGCACAAAAAACGCCTAAAGAATTTAAACAATGGTTAACCAAGCGAAAGAACAGGCAGTTTGTTTGGGTCGCGCGCCATTTAGATCCTCAGCGCGCCAATATTGTCGCTAAATTAAAACTTCCTGGCGTCTATTTGCTAGACGAATCTCGGCGTTATTATCCGTCGGCTGAGATTTCTGCACATTTAGTTGGTTTTACTGATGTCGATGATAACGGACAAGAAGGTTTAGAAAAATCTTATAATCAATGGTTAACTGGTCAGGCTGGGTCAGAAAAAGTTTTACTCGATTTACAGCGCCAGGTGATTGAACAACAAAAGATCACTGAGGCAAAAACGGGCTTAGATCTTCAATTAAGTATTGATTCAAGAATTCAAGCAATTGCTTACAAGGCATTAAAAACTGCAGTACTTAAGCATAAAGCAAAAGCGGGTGCATTGGTTATGATTGATATTGAAACCGGTGAAATATTATCGCTTGTAAGTCAACCATCGTATAACCCTAACCGGCTAGATTTGCGTCGTCCTGAATTGATCAGAAATCGCGCATTTACCGATAGTTTTGAACCGGGCTCAACGGCAAAACCTTTTACCGTGACTAGTGCGCTAGAAGCTGGAATTGTAGAGCCACACACTAATATAAATACCTCACCCGGACGCCTTAAAGTCGGTTATAAACTAATTACAGATGGAAAAAATAATGGGGTGTTAGATGTCACTGGGATTTTGCAAAAATCGAGTAATGTTGGCGTCGCAAAATTATCCTTAATGATGGAGGATGACGAGTTTTTGAAAGCTTTTTATAGCGTTGGTTTTGGCGTTGATACCGCGAGCGGTTTCCCAGGTGAAAGTTCTGGTAAATTCAATATTCGTCCAAATTGGAGTAAAACAGAAAAGGCAATATTAGCCTACGGTTATGGTTTTACCGTGACCCCCGTACAGTTAGCACAAGCCTATGCGATTTTGGGATCTCACGGCATCAAACGACCATTGTCGTTAATTAAACTTGAACAGGCTAATGAAGGCGAGCGAGTCATTAATGAAAAAGCCGCTCGCCAAGTTGTTAACATGATGGAGACTGTTGTTAAGGACGGTGGCACTGGGCAACAAGCTAGCGTAAAAGGCTATCGAATTGCCGGAAAAACGGGGACCGCGAGAAAAGCCTTCGCTGGTGGTTATGGTGATGACTACACGGTTTTTTTTGCAGGGATTGCACCAGTTAGCGATCCAAAAATTGCGATGGTTGTTTTTGTCGACGAGCCGGGCAGTGAAAATTATTACGGTGGACAAGTTGCAGCACCAGTTTTTGCTAAAGTGGCGGGTGATGCTTTGCGGTTGTTGAATGTTAAACCTGATCATCAAATTGTTCCAGAGCAACCGGTGAATATAAAAAAGGTCGCACGCGTAGAACAAGGGAAATTAGATAATGGCTAATCTTCCGACGTTAAATAATGTATTGTCTAATATTTCCAGTGCGCAGGTGGAGGCTGACCGATGTGGTTTGTCGGTTGGTTGTCTTCGTTTGGATAGTCGTGAAATTGAAGCTGGAGATACTTTTGTCGCGGTAGAAGGTTATATCAATGACGGACGAATTTACATTCCTACTGCGATTGATCATGGTGCGACATTGATATTTGCTGAGGCAAACAACAGTGAAGAATTCAGACAACTTTATCAAGAAATTGCGCAAGATAAAATAATTTGGATTGAAAATTTAAGAGATCAATTAAGTGAGATTGCCGCTAATTATTATGGTCACCCATCTTCGGATTTAAAAAATATTGCGGTAACCGGAACCAATGGCAAAACCAGTTGTAGTTATCTTATCGCTAAAACCTTGCAAAAAATGAATTTTGAATGTTATTTGATGGGGACATTGGGAATAGGTTGTTGTGGTGCGCTTAGAGAGTCTGCAAATACAACGGCTGATGCAATCACTTTACAAAAAATATTAGCAGAAGCATTAAATAGCGGAGCTCAATTTTCGTCGATGGAAATTTCCTCACATGGTATCCATCAGAATAGAACAACGGCGATTAAATTAAATACTGCGATTTTTACAAATTTGACTCATGACCATTTGGACTATCATGGCACGATGGAGAATTATGGCGCAGCCAAACGTCAATTGTTTTTACATCCAAATCTCAAGAATGTGGTATTAAACATGGATGATCGTTTTGCTCGCAAGCTCTCAAAAGATGATGAGATTACTGCGACTAAATGGCTCACTACGACAAAATTACCGACTTCAGGTTCTAATTTGAATCGTTGGATATGGGCAGAAGATGTGGTTTATTCGTTACAAGGATTACACGCAAAAATTTTTACGCCTTGGGGTAGTGGTAAATTAGATTCTCCATTGATCGGCCAATTTAATTTGTCGAATTTATTATTAGTGGTTGCAGCGTTGGGATCTATTTTAAAAGATTTACCATTGATCTTAAACGTATTGAAAGAAGTTAAACCTGCCGAGGGAAGAATGCAAACTTTTGGAAATGAAAACACGCCGTTAGTTGTTGTCGATTATGCACACACACCTGATGCATTAGAACAGGCTTTAATTGCGATTCGAGAACATTGTGTTGGATTAATCTGGTGCGTATTTGGTTGTGGTGGTGATAGGGATTCGGAGAAACGACCATTAATGGCTAGAGTTGCAGAGAAACTATCTAATCGAGTGATCGTGACCATGGATAATCCGAGATTAGAATCATCAGATAAAATTAAGCAAGATATTTTTGCTGGTTTTAGAAATAATCAAAAAGCTAAATATATTGAAGACCGAAAGCTTGCAATTGAAGAAGCAATTGCACAAGCGCAGCCAGGCGATGCAATTTTAATTGCCGGTAAAGGGCATGAGGACTATCAGATCATTGGAAAAGAAAAGCGTTTTTTCAGTGATAAAGTGATTTGCCAAGCGGCGATAGAGGAGTATCAGACATGATCGCGACTCCTTTGGCTGAAATAGCTGTCAATATCGGCGCAAAAATGATTGGAAATGATTTTATTGTATCAAAAGTATTTACAGATAGTAGGCAAAAAAACATTGACGGCTTGTTCGTGGCTCTAAAAGGACCGCATTTTGACGCGCATCGCTTTGTCGATAACGTGCTGCAATCTGGTGCAAAAGGCGTACTGGTCGATCATCAATGTAAGACAGGTAAACCGCAGCTCATTGTCGCGAACACTCGTACTGCACTCGCTGAAATAGCGAGATTTAATCGCAACAAGAGTACCGCTAAGTTTGTCGGAATAACCGGTAGCTGTGGAAAAACAACAGTGAAAGAAATGGTTGCGTCAATTCTGCAACTGTCGGGAAAAATATTAGCAACAAAAGGCAATCTAAATAATGACATTGGAGTTCCGCTAACTTTGTTAGATATTGAACAAGATACCGATTTTGGGGTAATTGAACTTGGTGCTAATCACGCTGGTGAGATTGCCTATACGGCGGATATTACTCGCCCTGATGTTGCACTGGTGAACAATGTGTCTGCAGCTCATCTTGAAGGGTTTGGCGATTTACATGGTGTAGCAAATGCAAAATCGGAAATTTATTCGCCACTGAAAAAAGATGGTATAGCAGTCGTCAATCGAGATGATGAATTTTTTGATTTTTTTCAGAAAAAAATAGACACAAAACAGATTACTTTTTCGGTGAAAACACAAGCAGATGTTATGGCCAAGTATATTCAATTAAGCGAAAATCAGTCTTCGGTGTTTGAATTACAATATCAGCATGAAAAAATAAATATCGAACTGCCGGTTGTTGGTTTACATAACGTTTCAAATGCGCTTGCAGCAGCAAGTTGTTGCATTGCTCTTGATATCTCGTTAGAGCAAATAGCAGAAGGACTTAAAAACACGCCTGTTGTCTCCGGACGTTTGCTGATCAGCAAACTGAAGTCAGGTTGTCGTATTATTGATGATAGTTACAATGCGAGTTTGGCTTCGATGAAAGCGGCTATCGATCTGTTAAAAAATTATTCGACACCAAAAATATTAGTATTGGGTGATATGGCTGAGTTAGGCGAGTACGGACGAGAAAGCCACCAGCAAGTTGGGGAATACGCCGGACGCGCAGGCATAGACAAATTATACACATGTGGTGTATTGACACAGTTTTTACAAACTGCCTTTCAAGATCAGGTTACTGATCAAAGAGGTGAACATTTTAGCCAACAAACTGAACTTATACAAAAACTAAAAAAAGAAGCGATTGGCGGAGCGACCATTTTAATTAAAGGTTCGCGAAGTGCACATATGGAAAATATTGTTCAAGCACTCATGGAGGATTCTGAGGTCGATAATAACGATCAAAAATTCTTTAGTACCACGGATAAAAGTGCCGCTTCCCTACAAGGGGAAAAATAATATGCTGTTATGGTTAACTGATTACTTGCAACAATTCCATTCAGGTTTTAACCTGTTTCAATATTTAACGATCCGTGGGATTTTAGGCGTTATTACCGCTTTTCTAATTTCGTTATTACTTGGTCCTTATATGATACGAAAATTAAGTGTTAAACAGATTGGACAAACTGTTCGCGACGATGGTCCAGAATCGCATCTCATTAAAGCCGGAACACCGACAATGGGCGGAGCGCTAATTTTAGCTGCGATTGGGGTTTCCACAATATTATGGGCTGATTTAGAAAGTCGTTTTGTTTGGACTGCCTTACTGACTACTTTAGCGTTTGGAACGGTTGGCTGGATAGACGATTATAGAAAATTAATTTATAAAGATCCAAAAGGTTTAGCGTCTCGGTGGAAATATTTCTGGCAATCTGTGATTGGCTTAACCGCAGCCATTTATTTATTTAAGTCGGCTCAGAGTGATGTGGAAATTACCTTGATCATTCCGTTTTTTAAAAATATAGCTATCAATATGGGAGCCTACTACATATTGTTCTCTTATTTTGTCATAGTTGGAACGAGTAACGCAGTTAACTTAACCGATGGTTTAGATGGCTTGGCAATATTGCCAACGGTTCTAGTCGCAGGCGCTCTTGGTGTTTTTGCTTATTTGACTGGGCATGTAAATTTTGCAGAATATTTGTCTATTCCTTATGTACCCGGAACAGGCGAGTTAATTATATTTTGCGGCGCGATTGCTGGAGCCGGTTTAGGTTTTCTTTGGTTTAATACTTATCCAGCGCAGGTTTTTATGGGCGATGTTGGCGCGTTAGCACTTGGCGCTGCGCTAGGAACGGTTGCTGTGATCGTTCGACAAGAGTTCGTATTATTTATTATGGGTGGTGTTTTTGTAGTAGAAACGGTGTCGGTGATTTTACAGGTTGCTTCGTACAAATTAACTGGAAAAAGAATATTTAACATGGCTCCGCTGCACCATCATTATGAATTAAAAGGTTGGCCAGAACCAAGAGTGATTGTCCGGTTTTGGATCATCTCAGTTATTTTGGTTTTAATTGGACTCGCAACATTGAAAATAAGATAAAGCGAAAAAATAAAATGATATTTATGGATAAGGAACAAGGTAAGCACATCATATTCGGATTGGGACAATCTGGACTATCTTGTGCACGTTACTTTGATCGTATCCGTCAGCCCTATTGTTTATTTGATACCCGTGAAAATCCTCCAGGTAAAGGCGAAGTCGAACATCTTAAATATTGCGAGAAATATTTTTTTGGTAAGTCTTTCGATTTTGAGTTAATAGATGAATCTGTTTTTTCGAACTGTCAACAAATAGTGGTTAGCCCGGGAATATCTCTAAATACCCCTTTTGTTAAAAAAGCAAAGGATTTAAAGATTGATGTGTGTGGCGATGTAGAAATTTTTGCAAGAGTTTGTAGTAGACCAATTATTGCGATTACCGGATCTAACGGTAAAAGTACGGTAACAGATTTAACCGATAAACTGCTTAATGCTGCCGGAATAAAATCTCAGAAAGGTGGTAACATAGGCTTGCCTGTGCTTGATTTTCTTCCGCAAGATGATGCAGACGTTTATGTTTTGGAATTATCTAGTTTTCAATTGGATACCACTTCTTCACTCAGACCTGAGGTGGCAGTGCTGCTAAATATTAGTGAAGACCACCTGGATCGTTATGCGAATTTTTATGAGTATTGCCAATCAAAACAAAGAATTTATCGTCAAGCGAAGCATTCAGTATTTAACTTTGATGAACCTTTAAGCTATCCAAAGGAAAAATCTGAAAACGATTTAGCATTTTCAATCTTGCTGGAAGAAAACGATAACGCAAATATTAGCAGAATAACGCGATCAACAAATGGATACGATTTATTAGTAAAAAATAAATCTGTTGTAAGCAGTGATTTTCTCAGTATTACCGGAAAACATAATTTTGCAAATGTGTTAGCTAGCCTTAATATTTTAGACTGTATGAATGTTGAAATAGATGATGAAGTATTAGATGAATTGAAGTCTTTCAAAGGTCTTAAGCATCGATTTCAACTGGTATCCAGAGAAAATAATTGTGAATGGATTAACGATTCCAAAGCGACTAATGTGGGAGCGACTATTGCAGCGTTAAATAGTGTCGAATCATCAGAACAAAATCATCTTATTTTGATCGCTGGTGGCGATAGCAAGCAAAGCGACCTGACGCCACTAATCCAACCGTTAGAAGCAAAAGTAAGTAATATGGTTTTGCTTGGAAAAGATGCGAATTTATTTGCAGAATTATCATCCAAAGTGACTTCGTATTTTGTTGAAAATATGCAGCAAGCGGTTTGCAAAGCAAAAGAACTGGTTAATGGAAAAACGATAATTTTACTTTCTCCTGCGTGTGCGAGTTTGGATATGTATAAAAATTTTGAAGAGCGTGGAGATGAGTTTATTGCAGCGGTGAGGGCTTACGGATGAACTTAGCCATCGGCAATAATCGTTTAGCAGGTGAGCAAGTTGAACAGCAGGGCTGGTACGATCTATCTCTGATTTCTGTGGTCGTTATTTTATCGGCGATAGGACTTGTGATGGTGACATCAAGCTCGCTTCATTATGCTCAGAATATGTTTTCCGGACATTCTTACCACTTTGTTAATAGGCATCTTATTTACATGGTGGTTACTTTGATGGCAGGTATTTTTGTCTTGTCGCAACCAATAATTAAGTGGCAAAAATATGGGCCATATTTATTAGTTTTCGGACTAATTTTATTAGTAATGGTTTTATTCGTTGGTCGAAGTGTGAACGGTAGTAAACGATGGTTAGCTCTCGGTTCATTTACATTGCAGGTTTCAGAGTTCATCAAACTGTTTGTTGTGGTTTATATCGCTGGATATTTGGTTCGCCGTACCGATGAATTACAAACTCAGCTAGCGGGATTTATTAAGCCCTTAGTTGTATTGGCGTTAATTTCGGGATTGTTATTATTAGAACCGGATTTTGGTGCGGCAGTTGTTATTTTATCCACCAGTTTGGCCATGTTATTTTTAGGCGGAGCGCGTTTATGGCAGTTTATTGGTTTGACACTTGCTGTTGGTGCTACTTTAGGTGGTATTGCCGTGAGTCAGCCTTATCGGTTGCAGCGCATTTTAACATTTTTAGATCCTTGGTCTGATCCTTTTGGTAGCGGTTATCAATTAACCCAATCCTTAATTGCATATGGCAGAGGAAATATTTTCGGGCAAGGTTTAGGAAATAGTTTGCAAAAATTATCTTATTTACCGGAAGCTCACACTGATTTTGTATTTGCAGTACTAGCTGAAGAACTTGGATTAATTGGAGTGAGCATCGTGCTGATTTTATTTTTTGTTCTTTTTACTAGAGCAATGAAGATCGGACGAGTTGCATTATTGCAACAACGAGCTTATTCCGCTTACTTAGCTTACGGGATTGGTTTTTGGCTAACATTTCAGGCGCTTATTAATATAGGTGTTACTAGTGGTGCGTTGCCGACTAAAGGATTAACTCTACCTTTTGTGAGTTATGGTGGAAACAGTTTGCTTATTTGTGGGATAGCAATCGCAATATTATTGCGGGTTGATTTTGAAAATAAATTAGTTGAGCGTAAATTATTATCGGCAAAAGATTCAGAACTAGATATTTCAGGGGATAAAAATGACTGATTTATCTCAACAAGGTTTCTCGGTGAAAACAGATTCAGCGGTAAAATCAATTTTTAATGTCGTTATTATGGCTGGCGGTACTGGCGGGCATATTTTTCCCGGTTTGGCGGTTGCGCAAGAATTGCAGCGCAGGAATTGGAATGTTTCTTGGTTGGGCTCTGCAGGTGGGATGGAGGTTGAGTTGA
>Ga0316205_10004858_pt1 | contig 11461 bp, 7 predicted proteins | sample 3monthpyrite_MG_FD_204941 | JGI IMG/M metagenome (GOLD analysis project Ga0316205, IMG submission 204941) | Microbial mat bacterial communities from mineral coupon in-situ incubated in ocean water Damariscotta River, Maine, United States -... | ecosystem: Environmental > Aquatic > Marine >... | reverse complement strand
GGCACGGCGATACCAGTAAAATGTTTTTTGTCGGTGATGCCTCCATTCAAGGCAAACGCGTTGCAAAAGTCAGTTACGAATGTATGTCCAAAGGCATTGCTCTGGTCAAACCGGGAGCCCAGCTTGGTGATATAGGCGCAGTCATTCAACAGCATGCAGAAAGTCACAACTACTCCGTCGTACAAGAGTATTGTGGTCATGGCATTGGTGAAAAATTTCACGAAGAACCCCAGGTACTCCATTATGGAAAAGCCGGTACAGGGCTCGTTTTAGAGCCCGGTATGATTTTCACTATTGAACCGATGATTAACGTTGGTAAACGTAATGTTAAACTTTTAAAAGATGGCTGGACGGTGGTTTCGAAAGATCGCAGTCTCTCGGCACAATGGGAACACACCATTTTAGTGACAGAAACAGGACACGAAATTTTAACTTTACGTAAAGAAGAAACCATTACATGAATGCCGTAACAAACCTGTTTGTTGATAGCGAATTATTTGATGAAGAAAACTTTAAGTCTGCCTTAAAACAACAAAACAATATTCTTCCGTTATTTAAGCAGGCATTAAGTAATGCCACCGCCGTTCTTCAGCAACGCTTCAAAGCAGGTCGTGCAGCGACCGAGCTGGTACATGCACGTTCAAATGTCGTGGATACGATTTTAATCCATGCATGGCAGCAATATTTTTCAAAAGATGCAAGTGACATTACCTTACTGGCCGTTGGTGGTTATGGTCGCGGTGAGTTGCATCCTGCTTCTGATGTTGATGTACAAATTCTGCTTGAAAATAATGATACCCATCATAATGATGCTCTATCTCTATTCATTACCTTCCTTTGGGACATTGGTTTAGAAATTGGGCATAGCGTTCGTACTTTAGATGAATGTGTAACCGAGGCCACCGCAGATATAACTGTGGCCACAAACTTACAGGAAGCGCGTTTACTTGCCGGGCCATTAGAACTATTTGAAAAGCAACGCATACTTTGTAGCGCGAATGAAATATGGCCCAGTGATAAATTTTTTCAGGCAAAGTTAGATGAACAAGTCACACGCCATGAGAAGTATCATGACACCGCCTATAATCTGGAGCCCAATATCAAAGAAGGCCCCGGTGGTTTACGCGACATTCAAATGATCGGCTGGGTTGCCAAACGCCACTTTGACGTAGATACTTTGCAAAGTTTAGTCAAGGATGAATTTTTAACCGATCAAGAATATCAATCCATTCATGAAGGCCAGGCCTTTTTATGGAAAATCCGTTTTGGTTTACACGTCATTACCGGTCGACGTGAAGATCGTTTATTGTTTGATCATCAGCGCGAATTAGCAAAACAATTTGGTTATAAAGATGATCGGCACCATCTTGCTGTAGAATATTTCATGAAGCAATACTATCGCACCGTTATGGAGCTTAGTCGCTTAAATGAAATGTTATTACAACTTTTTAAAGAAGAAATTTTACTCAGCAACGACTCCAGTGAACCGGTTAAAATAAACAACCGTTTTCAATCACGCAAAGGGTTTATTGAAGTTGTAAATAATAATATTTTTAAACGTTATCCTTTTGCCTTACTGGAAGTTTTTCTTTTACTGGAACAACACACTGAACTCAAAGGTGTGCGAGCAAATACAATTCGTTTAATTCGTGATCACCGATATTTAATTAACAGCCAATTTCGTGATGATTTACGCTGTAAATCTCTGTTTATGGAAATAATGCGGCAAACTGACGGGGTCACTCACGAGCTAAGACGTATGAATTTATACGGTGTACTTGCTGCATACTTACCCGTATTTGAAAATATTGTCGGACAAATGCAACACGATCTTTTTCATGTGTATACTGTCGATGAACACACTCTGACGCTTATCCGAAACTTACGCCGCTATACCGTTCCTGAGTTTTACCACGAATTCCCCCTGTGCAGCAGCATAATGAAAAATCTCCCTAAACAAGAACTTGTCTTGTTGGCGGGTCTATATCATGACATTGCTAAGGGTCGGGGTGGAAATCATGCAGAGCTTGGTGCGGTGGATGCATTAGCTTTTTGCAAACAACATGACTTAAGTGATTTTGATAGTAATTTAGTCGCATGGCTGGTTCGTAATCATCTTATTATGTCATCCACCGCGCAGCGTAAAGATATATCTGATCCAGATATCGTTCATGAATTTGCACAGCAAGTCGGCGATAAAATGCACCTGGATTATTTATTTTTATTAACGGTTTCAGATATCAGAGCAACCAGCCCCGGCGTCTGGAATTCATGGAAAGGATCACTGTTGCGAGAACTCTACTCGGCAACAGAAGCCGTATTTAGACGGGGGTTGGAAAACCCGATTATGCAATCTGAACGAATACGTGACCATCAACAACAAGCGCGGGGAAAATTAATTCAACACAACATATCTGAAGAAAAAATTGATGTGTTATGGGATAACTTTGGTGAAGAGTATTTTATTCAGTACTCTCCCGATGAAATCGTCTGGCATACCGAGATTATTTTAAAAACTGAAAATCTCAATGAACCGCTTGTTTTATTACGTCAACGTTTAAAAAGTGGCGGCACTGAAGTTTTTATTCACACTAAATATCATAGTAATTTATTTACCCTAATCACCGGCATTATCGAGCAAATGAATTTAACGGTTATGGATGCCCGCATATTTACCTCAAAAGATAACTATACACTTGATACCTTTTTAATTTTAGAAGCAGATGGTTCACGTTTTACTGATAAAAAACGCATAGCCGAACTGACAGAAAAATTATTACAGCATATTGCTCAACCAGAGACATCAACACCTGATATCAGCATACAAATTCCTCGTGCGGCAAAACACTTTAAATTCCCCACACAAGTCAGCTTTGAAAACAATGAAGTACAAAATCAAATGATAATGAATGTCATTGCCTATGATCGTCCTGGCTTACTATCAGAAATCGGAGCAGCAATGCATAGCTGTGATGTGACTTTACATAAAGCAAAAATTGCGACCTACGGAGAAAAAGCCGAAGATATATTTTTCGTCAGCAATGATGATAACACCCCCTTCTTAGAAATTGAGAAAATGGAGTGTTTGAAAAAAATGATTACGCAAAATCTGGACGTTAACAGCTAAATAATATTAGCTTTGTATAAATTCTAAGGCGTTGCCATCCGGATCCCGACAAAACAAGGCCTTTCGGCCTGACTGACTTTGGGTAAAAGGCACGTCAGATGCTTCTAAAGTGTTCATTAAAATTTCTATTGAACGTACCGAAAATGCAATGTGATGATCGCGCCCACCATGTTGCGGACGTTGACTATTTTTATCCGGATTATCCAGAACCATTAAATGAAGTTGTTGTTTACCCGGTAAAGTCAGCCATACCCCGGTATAGCCTAAGTCGGGTCGCTGATGATCAACCTCCAAACCCAATATGCCTTGATAAAAAGCAAGAGCAATGTCTAAATCCTTAACAATCAAACTCGCATGATGCAGTTTTACAATAAGATCTTTATTGCTATCAATCATGATTCATTGCCTTTTTTAACATGCTGAACCGCTGTCAGGTAAGCTGCAAGCATCACAAGTGCACCACCAATCCATTCTCGCGAGTGAACGACTTCGTCTGTCAACAATAAAGAGGATGCAGTACCGACAACAATTTCAAATAATAAAATAATGGCTGAACGATGCACTGGCATATGTGTCACACCATAGACCACTGAAATATTCATCAAGGTCATAATAAAAGCACCCAATAACCATGCCCATACCATGACATCGGCAGTTGCCGTATTTTTTTCTTCAGTAATAAAAATTAAGACAAAGGCCACCACAAAAACGCCAAGCCAACCCGTTGCCGTTTTCACCATGACAGAGGCATCATTTAAGCGGTGAATTAAGACATTAGTGATTGCAAAAGCAATTCCCGCAGACAAAGCTAGCCAATCTGCTTTGCTTTGTGGTGCAGGAAAGCCTAATGACTCATCCCACAGCATAATAATGGCACCTAACATGGCGACAAAAAGCACAACAAGAGAACGTCGGGAAAGCTGTTCCCCTAAAAAGAAATAACCCATTAAGGTCGCCCATAATGGCGATAGATAAAAAAGTAAAAGTGCGCGCACTATTGAACCGTCTAATATTGCTAAAATAAAGGCCACATTAGTCCAGCCTGTCGCAATTGCCATAAAAAAGAACAACCAGGGGTGGCTTAACCAGACACGCCAGCCTTTGTACAGCACCGGAATAGCGACCACAAAGGTGCCGCAATACATCAAGGCGCTTGACCACAACCCCTGTAAGCCTTGCGCTTCAAATAAACGAATGGGATACCAGACCAGGCCCCACATAACGGCACCAAATAATAAACTGAAAATAGGAAACATACTGGAGGCGGCGTGTTTGGTTGAAACACCGGACTGTTTTATACTAGACATTCTTTACGATTCTTTTATTGAATAACAAACAAATTTACTTAAGCCATTATGAACCCAGAACTCGACAAACTACACCCCTATCCTTTTGAAAAACTCGCTAAATTAAAAAATAGCGTCAGCGCAAACACTGAACTTGAGCATATCGCACTTTCAATTGGAGAGCCTAAGCATCAACCGCCTGAATTTGTGCTTGATTATTTACGTCAGGACTTAAGTGGCATCTCTGCCTACCCGTTAACCAGAGGGATTCCTGAATTACGACAAACCATTGTTAACTGGTTAACAACACGTTTTAAATTACCTGAAGCCAGTCTCAACCCTGAACAACATGTCATTCCTGTAAACGGTACGCGTGAGGCATTATTCTCTTTTGCGCAAGCGGTTATAGATCGTAATAAAAACCCATTAATCGTTATGCCTAATCCGTTTTACCAAATCTATGAAGGGGCGGCTTACCTTGCAGGTGCGGAACCGTTTTATTTAAACACCACCGCAGATAATCAGTACCTTCCTGACTTTGATGCGATTGACGATGAAACCTGGCAGCGTTGCCAGCTACTTTATATTTGTTCTCCCGGTAATCCAACCGGCGCAGTGATTGATAAAGCCACCTTACAAAAACTGATTACACTTGCCGGGAAACATGACTTTATTATTGCTTCTGATGAATGTTATTCCGAAATTTATTTTAATGAAGACAATCCACCCGTTGGATTGTTAGAAGCCGCCGCTGCAATGGGCAATACGGACTATTCACGTTGCGTTGTTTTTCATAGCTTATCCAAACGCTCCAACCTGCCCGGCTTACGCTCCGGTTTTGTTGCCGGCGATAAGGAGGTGCTGGCGAAGTTTTTAAAATACCGCACCTATCATGGCTGCGCCATGCCGGTACACCATCAAAAAGCCAGTATTAAAGCATGGCAAGATGAACAGCACGTAAAAGATAACAGAGCTCTATATCAAAAAAAATTCACTGCAGTGCTTGATATAATCGGCACAAAGCTTGATGTCAAAAAGCCCGATGCCAGTTTTTATCTTTGGGCAAAAACCCCTGCAAGTGATGAGGACTTCGCACAAAACCTTTTTGCACAACAAAATATCACTGTTCTTCCCGGCAGTTATTTATCCAGAGAAGCCAGTGGCATCAACCCTGGCTATGGACATGTGCGCATGGCCTTAGTCGCTTCCTATGATGAATGCATAGAAGCCGCCAGAAGAATTCGCCAATTTATGCAATAAAATGGCTAAAAACTGGCATATAAAAGGCCGCGCCTATAAAATAGCCTGCTTTATCCACATCCGAACTTAATACGAGATATAAAACCATGAGCAACGATTTACAAACTATTATTGAAAATGCCTTTGAAAGCCGCGCAGACATCACCCCTCGCAGCGCTGACACTATCGTTAGAGAAGCCGTTACAGAAACGATCAACCAAATCGATGCCGGTACATTACGTGTTGCAGAAAAGAAAGACGGTGACTGGGTTGTAAACGAATGGCTGAAAAAAGCCGTGCTTTTATCCTTCCGTATTAATGACAATGAGTTCATGAAAGGTGGTTTTACCAACTACTTCGATAAAGTGGATTCAAAATACGGTGACTTTAACTCACGTGACTTCCGTGAAGCCGGTGTGCGTGTAGTGCCACCCGCGACTGTTCGTAAAGGTGCTTATATCTCTCCGGGCGTTATCCTGATGCCTTCTTATGTCAATATCGGCGCATACGTTGATAGCGGCACGATGGTAGATACCTGGGCAACCGTTGGTTCTTGTGCACAAATTGGTAAAAACGTTCACCTTTCGGGTGGCGTTGGCATTGGTGGTGTTCTTGAGCCCTTACAAGCATCACCCACGATCATTGAAGATAACTGTTTCATTGGTGCACGTTCAGAAGTCGTTGAAGGCGTTATTGTTGAAGAAGGCTCTGTTATTTCTATGGGCGTATACATCGGCCAAAGTACACGTATCTATGACCGTGAAACAGGCGAAATAAGCTATGGCCGTATCCCCGCAGGTTCTGTTGTTGTATCAGGTAACCTGCCCTCAAAAGACGGCACTTACAGCTTGTACTGTGCGGTTATCGTGAAAAAAGTAGATGCCAAAACATTAAGCAAAGTCGGTATTAATGAGTTATTGCGTGATATTTAATATCACTGCAGCACACATTTAATGCGGTTTAAAATTCCCGCATTAGCGCCATACACTTAAAGCTTTTATATTATTCCCTCCTCCCATTTCGGGATAACCAGCGACTTAGCACAGAGAGCTTAGTCGAATGGCTAGTTGTTTTATCAGGGGGCTAGGGGGACGAGCCCATGGACGGGCGAAGGTAGAATAATGCAGGAGCAATTATCGAGGGAAGAATTAAAACCACCCCACCCTAACCCTCCCCTTAAATAGGGAGGGAACTAATTTTATATGCTTAACTAAATGCATTACGCTAATACTGAATTTTTTTAACTTAAAAAAGAATAAGAACATAAAAAAATGATTACACTCTATGGCATAAAAAATTGCGACACGGTAAAAAAAGCGCGACGTTGGTTAGAAGATCACGATGTCGAATATCAATTCCACGATTTCCGCGAAGACGGCTTAAATAAAACACAATTAAAAGGCTGGGTAGAAACACAAGGCTGGGAAGCGATTGTTAATAAACGCAGCACAACCTGGCGAAACCTTTCGGATAAAGAAAAAGATATTTCATCAAATGCACAAGCCGTTAAGTTATTAGCAGAAAACCCGACTCTCATAAAACGCCCTGTTACCGAAAAGAATAACACCTTACTTATTGGTTTTAAGGAAACTGAGTTTCAACAGCTTTAACACTATAATAACAGTGCTTTTAGTGACTCTATAAATAAAAATTAAACCTACATAGTTGATTTAGCTAATTCTTTAAGACGCTTTAACTCATTAACTTTAGCTTCGTATTTTAATTTATAAGCGATCTTTTCTTTAACTTCATCTAACGGCTTAACCTTTTTCTCTACAGGCTCGACTAGTTTTATAATGTGATAACCACGAGACGTAAGAATGGGTGTTGGAATATCTTCCATTTTTAAGCTTATTGCTTTATCGAAAATATTTCGTTCAATACTTTCTGCCTGCAACCAGTTTAAATCACCAGCTTTATTTTTTGTCGCATTATCATCTGAGTGTTGTCTGACCAACTTTTCAAAGCTGGCACCGCGACGCACTTCATCTGCAATATTAATCGCTTTCTTATGTGCTTCGGCCTTTTCATTTACGGTCGCTGTTGCTGAAAGCTTTATCAGGATATGTGCTAAATGCACCTTTTTATCGGTAAATTCATCAATATTTTCGTCATAATATTTCTTAACGGCATCCGGACTCGATGCTGTCTTTAAATACTGATCAAAATAATTTTTAATGAGCATTTCATTTCTATTACGTTTAATCTGGAAACGAACAGCAGGCAAATCAATTACTGGATCTTTTACGACTATTGCAGCAATTGCATTCCTTTCTATATACGTCGACTTAAGACGCTCTTGTCTTTTGCCATCACTATCTGCAAGACCTTTTGTTTTTAACATGCTGGCAAGATCTTCCTGGGTCACTTTAAAGTCATTCAGTTCATTTAAACTATTTTCTGAATTATCAGAACCGCTACAAGCAACAAGCACTGAAAAAAAAGATAAAATAAAAATATTTTTAATCATTAATCTGTATCCATTCATTTATATATTATTGTAATTGTATAACACGATCAGTTGTAAAACTAACAGAGGCACCTGCAGTTTCAGTCAATGTTTCAAAAGTATGTACACCGACCAGGTTATTACCCACAATGCCGGATAAATTATCAGAGGTCGTTACCGTTAAGGTGTTTTCAGTATTGCTAATGATTTTATAATGTAAACTGGTTTCTTCACTGGCATCAAAATCAACATCAATGCCATCAATACCCCAACCTAATGCACTGTCCGTGGCTTTCCACGGTGTACCTGCTACGCTGATTTCCCAGGTATCTAACCCAACCAGTTGTGCACCGGTTATCGCATGTTGGCCGACACTTCTTATTGGTGTGCTGCCAGCCGCGGCGGTGTATCCGCCGTTATCAACGTTCAAATGACCGTAACTTTCACTTGCCAGCTTAACGTATACCGTGCCTGCACCCGCGACATAGTTGCCGTTTCGATTTCCCCGTGCTTGTAACTGACCGGTGTAGCCTGTCCAGTCTGTGGTCTCAAGACTGATCCGACCACCACCCGCACCAGGACGACTGCCCCATGCGTTGCCGCCACCGTTCACAGAGACTAAACCTGTACCACTGAACGTGGTCGCGGATAGTCGAATACCACCACCGGCGCCACCGCCATTAGAATAATAGCCTGATTTACCGTTTGCCTGGATCGTACCATCCAATACCAGGCTGCCCGCTGTCAGTGCAAGTACACCACCACCATACGCGTTGCTGGTGTCGTTATATCTTTGCCCTGCACTGCCGGCAAACTTCGCATCCTGATAACGGCCGTAGGTACAATCTGCTGCGGTGTTTTGACGTTTACCACCGTAACAACCCCAACGGTTTGCGCTTGAATCTACAAAGTCCGGGCCACTCCAGTAATCCGATGGATAACCTTTACCATTGAGATCGATCAGTGAGGTGGCATCAATGGTCATCTTGCCTGCGACTGACAATGACAATTTATTGATTGTTTTTGTAGTGCTGTTTGCATTTAATACTGTTACCTTCGCTGCATTGGTTAAATTAACATTACCGCTTACTTTTACAGTCGATGATGAGCTGAATATTAAAGTGCTACTGGCAACATTAAGATCACCGGTAACAACAAGTTCATTAGATTCAATACGGTGGCTACCAGCAGATATCGACATGTTTTTAACGATAACTCGATCATCACCAAAGCTAGCTCGACCACCTCCGCTTACTGTTAAGGTTTCAAAGCTATGTACACCGACCAGGTTATTACCCACAATGCCGGATAAATTATCAGAGGTTGTTACCGTTAAGGTGTTTTCAGTATTGCTAATGATTTTATAATGTAAACTGGTTTCTTCACTGGCATCAAAATCAACATCAATGCCATCAATACCCCAACCTAATGCACTGTCCGTGGCTTTCCACGGTGTACCTGCTACGCTGATTTCCCAGGTATCTAACCCAACCAGTTGTGCACCGGTTATCGCATGTTGGCCGACACTTCTTATTGGTGTGCTGCCAGCCGCGGCGGTGTATCCGCCGTTATCAACGTTCAAATGACCGTAACTTTCACTTGCCAGCTTAACGTATACCGTGCCTGCACCCGCGACATAGTTGCCGTTTCGATTTCCCCGTGCTTGTAACTGACCGGTGTAGCCTGTCCAGTCTGTGGTCTCAAGACTGATCCGACCACCACCCGCACCAGGACGACTGCCCCATGCGTTGCCGCCACCGTTCACAGAGACTAAACCTGTACCACTGAACGTGGTCGCGGATAGTCGAATACCACCACCGGCGCCACCGCCATTAGAATAATAGCCTGATTTACCGTTTGCCTGGATCGTACCATCCAATACCAGGCTGCCCGCTGTCAGTGCAAGTACACCACCACCATACGCGTTGCTGGTGTCGTTATATCTTTGCCCTGCACTGCCGGCAAACTTCGCATCCTGATAACGGCCGTAGGTACAATCTGCTGCGGTGTTTTGACGTTTACCACCGTAACAACCCCAACGGTTTGCGCTTGAATCTACAAAGTCCGGGCCACTCCAGTAATCCGATGGATAACCTTTACCATTGAGATCGATCAGTGAGGTGGCATCAATGGTCATCTTGCCTGCGACTGACAATGACAATTTATTGATTGTTTTTGTAGTGCTGTTTGCATTTAATACTGTTAACTTCGCCGCATTGGTTAAATTAACATTACCGCTTACTTTGACGGTTGATGATGAATCAAATATTAATGCGCCGTTATCAATAGAAAGCTCACCTTTAATCGTGAGATGCTTAGCATCAATACGTCGACTTTCACCTGACAGTACCATACTCTTAGTCACGATTACGCGATCATCACCAAAGCTTGTTCGACCGCCTCCGCTTACCGTTAAGGTTTCAAAATTATGTACACCCACCAGGTTGTTACCCACGATGCCGGATAAATTATCAGAGGTCGTTACCGTTAAGGTGTTTTCAGTATTGCTAATGATTTTATAATGTAAACTGGTTTCTTCACTGGCATCAAAATCAACATCAATGCCATCAATACCCCAACCTAATGCACTGTCCGTGGCTTTCCACGGTGTACCTGCTACGCTGATTTCCCAGGTATCTAACCCAACCAGTTGTGCACCGGTTATCGCATGTTGGCCGACACTTCTTATTGGTGTGCTGCCAGCCGCGGCGGTGTATCCGCCGTTATCAACGTTCAAATGACCGTAACTTTCACTTGCCAGCTTAACGTATACCGTGCCTGCACCCGCGACATAGTTGCCGTTTCGATTTCCCCGTGCTTGTAACTGACCGGTGTAGCCTGTCCAGTCTGTGGTCTCAAGACTGATCCGACCACCACCCGCACCAGGACGACTGCCCCATGCGTTGCCGCCACCGTTCACAGAGACTAAACCTGTACCACTGAACGTGGTCGCGGATAGTCGAATACCACCACCGGCGCCACCGCCATTAGAATAATAGCCTGATTTACCGTTTGCCTGGATCGTACCATCCAATACCAGGCTGCCCGCTGTCAGTGCAAGTACACCACCACCATACGCGTTGCTGGTGTCGTTATATCTTTGCCCTGCACTGCCGGCAAACTTCGCATCCTGATAACGGCCGTAGGTACAATCTGCTGCGGTGTTTTGACGTTTACCACCGTAACAACCCCAACGGTTTGCGCTTGAATCTACAAAGTCCGGGCCACTCCAGTAATCCGATGGATAACCTTTACCATTGAGATCGATCAGTGAGGTGGCATCAATGGTCATCTTGCCTGCGACTGACAATGACAATTTATTGATTGTTTTTGTAGTGCTGTTTGCATTTAATACTGTTA
>Ga0316205_10004856_pt1 | contig 11464 bp, 10 predicted proteins | sample 3monthpyrite_MG_FD_204941 | JGI IMG/M metagenome (GOLD analysis project Ga0316205, IMG submission 204941) | Microbial mat bacterial communities from mineral coupon in-situ incubated in ocean water Damariscotta River, Maine, United States -... | ecosystem: Environmental > Aquatic > Marine >... | reverse complement strand
ATACGTTGTATATATTAAGATAATAGGTTCCCATGAGTACTAGAAAGTACAGGAAAAAAAACTATATGAACATAATCCTGTTTGGCAAATGCTATAAAAAGCCTTTATGCCTTCAATTAAACCAGCCAGGCTGTTATATCAGCATTGTGGCATTATTTCTCGTATCTGTGAGTGTTATTTTCGCTGGTGGTTACTGGTTTGCACAATCAAAACAGTCTGAGATATTTGATCCTCAAATTGTCCAGCAGTGGCAAGATGCCCTTAAGGGGCAAAAAGTCGCACTAAAAGAAACCAAGCAAGATGCACAAGCACAACTAGATGCGTTATCTCAACGGTTAGGTCAGCTGCAAGCACATATATATAGAGTTAATGCTTTAGGTCGTCGTTTAACGAAGATGGCTAAGTTAGATAAAGGCGAGTTCAATTTTGATCAAGCTCCAGCAGTTGGTGGACCAGCAAGCAACCTCGATATTGCGCCAGAAAAACTACCAGATGTGGTTACGGCTATGGATGAGCTAAATCTTCAATTAGAAGATCGTGAACACCAGTTAAGTGTTCTGGAATCGATGTTATTACACGGTGATTTACAGGAAAAAGCATTGTTAAGTGGTCGGCCCATTAAAAAAGGTTGGATGTCTTCATTTTATGGGGTACGTAATGACCCCTTCACAGGTAAACGAGATTTCCATAATGGTGTTGATTTTGCAGGAAAAATGGGCTCAGATATTATTTCTGTCGCGGCTGGCGTTGTGACCTGGTCTGGAGATCGTTATGGTTATGGAAATATGGTTGAGATAGACCACGGTAACGGTTATTCAACCAAATATGCACATAATTCAAAAAATATAGTGAAATTGGGTGACAAGATTGAAAAAGGGCAAGTGATAGCAAAGATGGGAACTAGTGGTCGTTCAACAGGCCCACATGTCCATTTTGAAGTTGTTCGAAATAATCGTGTAGTTGACCCATTGAAGCATTTGCGAGCTGGTAAATAAATTAGCTAGAAAAAATAATTCTAAAATGCCCCTTTTGGGGCATTTTTCTTGACCAAAAAAGCCGAATCATGCTGGAATGAAGAATTCAGTTATGCGTCATTTATCTAATTATTATTAGTTGGTTTTAGTCTACCAATGAATTCCGTTTAATTTAAAATAGCAAAAATATGAATAAGACTGTTATTTTTGTTCAAAAAATGAACTTAAATCTGCGAAAATGTTCAAGATAAGTTATTATGGCACATTCAATTTTTAACTTAAAATATAAAAAATAGACCATGGTTACAAAAGTATTTAGGAAAGTTTTTGGTAGTCGCAATGACCGTTATTTAAAGCAGATTAATAAAACTGTTAAAAAAATAAATGGGTTAGAAGATAGTGTCTCTGCATTAAGTGACTCTGATTTGCAGGCGAAAACAGTCGAATTTAAGCAGCGTTTTGATAATGGTGAAACATTAGATGATTTGATGGCTGAAGCTTTTGCAGTTTGTCGAGAGGCTGGTAAGCGCATACTTAATATGCGTCATTTTGATGAGCAATTAATTGGTGGCATCGTTCTTCATCAAGGCAAGATCGCAGAAATGCGGACGGGTGAAGGTAAAACATTAGTTGCAACACTACCATGTTACCTTAATGCTCTTAGTGGCAAAGGTGTGCATCTTGTAACCGTGAATGATTATCTTGCTCAACGTGATGCTGATTGGATGAGTAAACTATATGGTTTTCTTGGTCTGAGCACAGGCGTTATTGTAAGTGATATGCAGCACGCTGATAGGCAAGCGGCTTATGCTTGTGATATTACCTACGGCACAAATAATGAATTTGGCTTTGATTATCTGCGGGATAATATGGCTTTTAGTACTGAAGAAAAAGTGCAGCGTGAGTTGAACTTTGCAGTGGTTGATGAAGTTGACTCAATCCTAATCGACGAAGCTAGAACACCTTTGATTATCTCAGGTCCGACAGAAGAAAATCCCGAAATATATGTCAAAATTAATAAATTAATTCCTGCTCTTGTTAAGCAAGCAGAGGAAGATGGTCCTGGCGATTACAGTGTTGATGAAAAAGGTAAGCAGATTCATTTAACTGAATCGGGTCATCAGCATGTTGAAGAACTTATGGAGCAGGCTGGTTTATTACAGGAAAATGAAAGTCTCTATGATGCATCTAATATTATGCTTATGCATCATGTGAATGCAGCGATACGTGCGTATGTTTTATTCGAGAAAGATGTTGATTACATCGTCAGTAATGGCGAGGTGGTTATTGTTGACGAATTCACAGGTCGCACATTGTCTGGACGACGCTGGTCTGATGGATTGCATCAAGCAGTCGAAGCTAAAGAAAATGTAAAAGTACAAAGCGAAAACCAGACACTTGCATCGATCACATTTCAGAATTATTTCCGTTTGTACAATACGTTATCAGGCATGACGGGTACGGCTGATACCGAAGCGTTTGAATTTCAATCTATTTATGGTCTGGAAGTTATTGTTATACCCACACACAGACCGATGATCAGGCAGGATCATGCCGATCAGGTTTATCTTACTCCTGATGATAAATTTGAAGCTATCATCGAGGATATACAAGATTGTGTGTCACGTGGACAGCCAGTCCTGGTTGGTACGACCTCAATCGAAGTGTCAGAACATTTGTCTGACATGTTGAAAAAAGCAAAAGTTAAGCATGAAGTGCTGAATGCGAAGCAACATGAACGTGAGGCGGAGATCGTTGCTCAGGCCGGGCGCTCTGGTGCAATAACTATTGCTACCAACATGGCGGGTCGTGGTACAGATATCGTGCTGGGTGGCAAGCTGGAAATGGAGCTTGAACAAGCTGGTGATATTACTGAAGAAGCCCGAATTAAAATAACTGAAGATTGGCAAAAACGTCATGATAAGGTTTTGGAGCAGGGCGGGTTACATATTATCGGTACTGAGCGACATGAGTCACGTCGTATCGATAACCAATTACGTGGTCGATCAGGACGTCAAGGTGATGCTGGTTCATCACGTTTCTATTTGTCGTTGCAAGATAATCTTATGCGTATATTTGCATCAGACCGAGTAGCCGGTCTAATGCAAAAGCTGGGTATGGAAAAAGGCGAATCTATTGAGCATCCATGGGTGAGTAAAGCGATCGCTAATGCACAAAGAAAAGTTGAAACATACAACTTTGATATGCGTAAAAATCTACTTGAATTTGATGATGTCGCAAATGATCAGCGTAAAGTAATTTATGATCAACGTAGTGATTTAATGGATACGGATGATATTTCCGAAACCATAAAGGCCATTCGTGTAGATATTGTTAATGGTGTGATTGATGGCTATATGCCACCGGGCAGCTTAGATGAGCAGTGGGATGTAGCCGGATTATCAGAAGCACTGGATCGCGAATTTGATATTAAATTAGATATCAAAAAATGGTTAGATGAAGACGAGTATCTTCATGAAGAACCATTAAGAGAAATGATAGTCGATGAACTGGAAAAACATTACGCAGAAAAAGAAGCGCAAGCAGGAGCCGAAGTACTCAGACATTTTGAGAAAGCGATTATGCTGCAAGTGCTCGATTCTATGTGGAAAGAACATTTAGCTGCAATGGATTATCTACGTCAAGGAATACATTTACGTGGGTATGCACAAAAAAATCCTAAACAGGAATACAAACGTGAATCGTTTGAGATGTTCACTGATTTACTTGAACGTATAAAATATGATGTGGTCACTATCCTATCAAAAGTAAAAGTGACCGACGAAGAAGATGTTGAAGCGATTGAAAAGCAGAGACGAAGTAATGCACAAATGGAGTATCAACACGCGGCAGCACCTTCAGCGACTGAGTTGGAGCAACCTGAAGAACAAATTGAGCAAGAAAAACCGTTTGTTCGCAATGTTGAAAAGGTTGGTCGTAACTCTCCTTGTCCATGTGGGTCGGGTAAAAAATATAAACAGTGTTGCGGTAAATTAAGTTAAATTTTTTGTTGGAGCAGCTCCTGACCGCGAATTTTATATTTTATTCTTAATCAGGGGTCGTTTATACAGATAAGTTTTCTTGTAGTCATGAAGCATTTCCTTTATTAAAAAGTTTTGCAATTCATTCCTTCTTCGAGTATTTTTCATACATAATCACGTTATTTCGCGGGTATCATCATGGCTGTTGGTCTTAAAGAATTGTCTTATCTGTCTTCTGTGTCAGGCATACGCTTAGCGGTTGCTGAGGCCGGAATTAGTTATAAAGACCGAGACGATGTTGTTGTGATTGAGACTTGTGAAGGCTCTAGTTGCGCTGGCGTATTCACAAAAAATGCATTTTGTGCGGCACCAGTAGTAATTTCAAAGAAGCATATGGGCGAGGCAGCAACGCGTGTTTTATTAATTAACTCGGGTAATGCTAATGCAGGAACAGGTAAAGAGGGAATACTAGCCGCATCTGCCTGTTGTGAATCGATTGCTAAAGCTATGAGTTGTGTCAGCAATCAAGTTTTACCATTTTCTACGGGCGTGATTGGTCAGTCTTTACCTGTTGATCGTATTCAATCAGTTATTCCTGGTTTGATTGATAGCCTTAATGAAGATAACTGGAACGCAGCAGCTCAAGCGATAATGACAACTGACACCGTTGCCAAAGGCATGTCGTTGAAGCTGGATATTGGCGGTAAGTCTGTCAGTATAACAGGCATCGCAAAGGGGTCAGGAATGATACGTCCTGATATGGCTACTATGCTAGCGTTTATCGCGACGGATGCCGATATTGATAGTGTGCTGCTACAGGAGTGTCTGAATCAGGCAACCAATAAATCATTCAATCGCATTACCGTTGATGGTGATACATCAACAAATGATGCCTGCATGCTTCTGGCAAGTGGGCAATCAAGGGTAAAAATAGAAAAAGACAGCAGCGCTTTGCAATTATTTATAAATGCAGTGATGGATATTACTTTGCATTTGGCGCAATCAATTATTAGAGATGGAGAAGGCATTACCAAATTTATTACCATTGAAGTTAATCAAGGAAATAATGAACAGGAATGCCTAGATGTTGCTTATACGGTTGCGCATTCTCCTTTAGTTAAAACGGCTTTTTTTGCAAGCGATCCAAACTGGGGGAGAATTTTAGCGGCTGTTGGCCGCGCAGGTGTAGAAAGTCTGGTGTTGGAAGATATCTTAATATATCTGGATGATGTCTGTATTGTTGAACAAGGCGGTCGTGCTGATAGTTATACAGAAGAGCAAGGTCAAGTTGTCATGAGTCAGGATGAGATTACAATTCGTATTAATCTGAATCGAGGTGAAGTTAGCGAAACAATATGGACAACTGACTTTTCATACGATTACGTTAAAATTAATGCCGAATACCGTACATAGTAATGTATGCCAGATTCTGATATTAAAACGATTCATGTCGTTGTAGCCGTCATTAAAAATGAAATAGGCCAGGTCTTGCTTGCGCTAAGACCTGACGATGTACACCAGGGAGGTTTGTGGGAGTTCCCTGGTGGAAAGCTTGAGCCAGGTGAAACGCCGCAGGAAGCATTGAAACGGGAAATTTTTGAAGAAATAGGTATTGATATAATCAATGTAGAGCCGTTAATTCAAGTAAAACATGATTATCGTGATAAATCTGTATTGCTAAATGTCTGGACGGTTATAGAGTATAAAAATAAACCCTATGGAAAAGAAAATCAGAAAATAGATTGGGTGTCTGCAAGTGATCTTACCATTGAAAATATGCCTACTGCTGATTTGCCAATTATTCATGCTATTCAATTACCTGATAGCTGTTTAATAACACCTGATATAAATAAAAATGACACTGAGTTTATGCAAGGCTTGGAGTCCAGTTTAGAGACTGGTATAAAGCTTATTCAATTTAGAGCTCCTCATCTATCTGAATCTGACTATATTGATATGGCTCGTAATGTCATCTCGCTTGCGCATCAATATAACGCTCGGGTAATGATTAATCATTCATTTGAATCATTTCAAAGCTGTCATGCTGATGGCTTGCATTTAACTAGTAAAAGATTGATGTCTCTTGATAAGCGCCCGGTTTCAAGTGATTTTTTGTTGTCAGCTTCTTGTCATACTGAGCGAGAAATACAACATGCAAACAAGATTGGCACCGATTTTATTTTTATCTCTCCAGTTCAGGTAACAAAAAGTCATCCTGGTACCACAGTACTGGGATGGCATGGATTAAATGCTTTAATTCAATCAGCTTACATGCCTGTTTTTGCATTGGGTGGATTAAAACGTGAACACATTAAACGAGCTAAAGAAAACGGAGCGCAAGGAATTGCGGCTATTAGATCATTATGGGCTGGCTTAAATGAATAAAATTGTTCAGCGATTTATTAATAAGCGATCAATAATGATTTTATTCATTATGTTGTTAATGTCTGCATACCTTCACTTTATGCAAAGCCGCAGTCAAAATGATGTAGCTATTTCCTATGAGAAAATATCATTAATCACAAATACAAATTGTAATATTATTAAAACTATCTGTAAGGGTTATGCAGAGGAGTTAAGCATTGGTTTGAAATTTGGTGATATGCCAAGTGGTCTAAAGGCTTTTCCAATAACGGTAACAATAGCTAATGACACTAAAAAAAATATAAAGACTGTTTTGGTAAATTTTACTATGAAAAACATGTCTATGGGGAATCATTATCGTACATTGAAGAAAAATAATGAAACTGGTGAATGGGAAGGTCAGGTTATTTTGCCAATTTGTTCAACAGGACGCCGTGACTGGCGTGTTACTATTGATGTAGTAAGTGAAAGTGTTATCTTTAGTGCAGAATATGAATTCGAGTTGCAGTAATATTTATTCTGATGAAATAAATATTTAATTTTCGTCGTGATTTATATTTCATCTTCATCAGTGAAGTGATTATCTCCTGGGATATGATGTTTTTCACTTATCCAGTCACCTAGGTCAATCAATTTGCATTGTTCACTACAAAAGGGTTTCCATTTCTGTGTTTCATTCCAGGGAATGGATTTATTGCAGTTGGGGCATTGAACGATAATAGATGTTTTTTTGTCAGTCATATTTTATTTCTTATATCATGCAGCATGATAATTCAAATTCAATGTTTTCATTAACTTGTTTGGGCCGACTTTCATAACTTTCTTGCTGAAGAAAACGGACAGTGAATCGGTGTTTTCCACCACTTATTTCAGCATAAAACTTCGATTCTACAGGTATGCTAATACGCAATAATTGCACGGGTTTACTTGAATCTAGATTGTGTTGAAAAAAACCATTTTCTGCAACTTCCTGTTTAGGTACTGAGCTATCTCGAATGAGTCTTAATGTTAATTCTACCGCTTGACGAAGATTTTCGAAACCAGAGATCCATTCGTTTAAATCTAACATTCTTTCTTCAATGGGCCTTTGTAACCAATAGTGATAACCTGGCATATCCATTCCACATGTTCCACCGGGTACGGTTGTACGTTGTTTAATAGCATTGATAAATTCATTTTGCTTAAGATTGTGGCCAAAGGGATTATTATCAGAAAATATTTTATTGCTTAGTGAATCAAGTGATAATAATACATGGTCTAGTCTTTGATGATCTACTTGTGGGTTCTCAAATAATTTCATCAGGTTTTGTGTTTGCTTTTCGAGTTCCTTTAGGATCTCTGTTTTTAAATCACTACGGCTTACTAAATTGTGTATTTCTATTATTGTTTCCAGGGCGCTACGACTATCCCATGTGGAAGTCCCATTATGAGCATAATCAAATTGCTTAAACAGATGATTAAGACGAAGGAATGATCGCATTCTTTCACTTAAAGGTTGCTCGTAAGTCGTTTTACTCAAAATATTCTCATATATACAGCTGATACAGTCTGGAATTGATTATAACTGACTGTATTGTGACTTACTGTTGACTTGATCGCAAATTACGAGGCAGCACTTAACGTTAGATATAGAGCGTGTAAATTTGATACTTGCTCACGTAGTGACAAAATATCGCCATCATTTTTGATGATATCGTCGGCGGCCGAAAGACGTGTCTGTCTTGTTAACTGTGCTGCTAATATTTGCTGTAATTGCGACTCACTCATTCCTGGTCTATTCAATACACGTTGTTTCTGGCTAGCTTCCGAGCAATCAACAACGAGTATCCGGTCGACCATATCTTCTTGTTTGGCTTCAATTAATAGAGGTATGACCATTAGGCAGTAAGGTGTATTCAACGTTGTTCGTATTTCTATCATTTGATTACTGATGACAGGATGCATAATGGCTTCAAGTTGATGGCGTTTATCAGGGTTTTTGAATATATGGTCTCGCAAGGCAGCTCTGTCGAGAGAGCCATCGGGCATTTGAAGGTGTTGTCCAAATGTTTGAAATATTATGTCGAGTGTGGGTTGTCCAGGTTCAGCGATATTATGTGCAATTATATCAGCATCGATTACAGGAATATCGAGTTCTTCAAAGATATTTGCTGCTGTGGATTTACCACAGCCTATACCACCTGTTAGCCCTATTGTGATCATAGTGACATTGTCTTTAACTTCGTTACAGCTGAAGGCCGCTCATGCCCATATATAACTGTAAGAGTGGCTCTCCCCAAATCAGGCTTATCCAGCCCGCGGATGCGAGATAAGGGCCAAAGGGGATCGGTAACATGCGGTCACGGCCCAGAAATATGATGAGACTTATACCAACAATAGCCCCTACCAGTGATGAAAGCAGAACGATCATGAGGAGGGATTGCCAGCCGAGCCATGCGCCCAGAAGTGCCAGTAATTTAAAATCACCAAAGCCCATGCCTTCTTTACCCGTGAAAAAATGGTGCACTTGATAGATGCTCCATAAGGATAAATAGCCTGCGATTGCACCTATAACACTATTTTCAAGCGAAGTGAACGTGCCGTTGATATTAAGAAGAATGCCTAACCAAAGTACAGGGAGCGTAATAATGTCAGGTAATAGTTTGGTGTCATAGTCGATCATGGATAATGTAATTAACACCCAGGTGAGTATGATTGCGGCCAACGCTTCAATACTGAATCCAAATTCCCAAGCAACGAATCCACTCATTAACCCACAGACTAGTTCGATGATAGGGTAACGCAGAGAAATACTTTTTTTACACGATGAACAGCGACCACGAAGGAGCAGGTAGCTGATAACAGGTATATTTTCCCATGGCTTTATTTTGTGATTGCAGTGAGGGCAGCTGGATGAAGGGGTACTGAGACTATAGGTTTCATCTGAACTTTTACTTCCTTGCTCAAGAAACTCTTCGCATTGTTGTTTCCATTCTTTTTGAAGCATTTTTGGTAAACGAAAAATAACGACATTGAGAAAGCTGCCAACGACCAAGCCAAAAATGCCAGCAACAATTGGAAACGAAGAGGGGTATGTATTGAAAATATCAATAATAGGCATAGTGGTGGTAAGTTAGCATGGGATGCTTAAGCGCATCCCGTACTAGATAGTTTTTTAAACAACGGCACCGAGTTTGAAAATAGGTAAGTACATAGCGATAACTAAACCACCGACAAGTACACCCAATACGGCCATAATTAATGGTTCTAACAAACTACTTAATGAATCGACAGCATTATCTACTTCGCCTTCATAGAAATCAGCTACTTTAGCAAGCATGTCATCGAGTGCACCAGATTCTTCACCGATAGCGACCATTTGTATGACCATGGATGGGAAAATGGCTGCATCTCGCATCGCCAGGTTGAGTTGTCGACCGGTGGAAACTTCATCTCGGATACGTAAGATCGCATCAGAGTAGACGATATTACCGGTTGCACCAGCTACGGACTCCATGGCTTCAACCAGGGGAACACCAGCGGCAAACATGGTAGATAACGTACGTGAGAAACGTGCAATCGCAGCTTTGTTTAATATGACGCCTACTATAGGCATTTTAAGTGCCATTTTGTCTAGGAAATGACCAAATTTTACAGAGCGTCGTTTTAGCTGAATGAAGCCATAGATGACACCGATAACGCCAGCAAGAACAATGAACCAGTAATCCTGCATAAATCGCGATAAATCAATGACCATTTGTGTAAAGGCAGGTAGTGTTGCGCCAAATCCACTAAAGAGCTCCTCAAATTGAGGTACTACAAAAATTAACAGGATGGCCGTTACTATTGCCGCAACTACAATAACTGCTGTAGGGTAGAACAACGCTTTTTTGATTTTGGCTTTTATGGCTTCGGTTTTTTCTTTATAAGTGGCCACCTTATGAAGTAAGTCTTCAAGAATACCGGCATGTTCACCTGCTCTTACCAAGTTGCAGAAAAGCTCATCAAATTGTAGTGGATGTTTGGCTAGCGATTCAGCAAGTGGGTTACCTGATTCAATATCATTCTTGATCGTTAGCAGCAACTGTTGCATACGTGGGTTTTCATTGCCATTTCCAATGATTTCAAAGGACTGAACTAAGGGTACTCCTGAGGACATCATGGTGGCTAATTGACGACTGAATATAGCAATATCACTAGCAGTAATTTTTTTCCCTGTTGATCCGCTAAATAATGTTGATTTTTTGCGAACTTTTTTAGGAACAATACCGCGTTTGCGTAATTCGGCCTTGATCATGGCAGGACTTGACCCCTGGCTTTCACCTTTGACCTTAGCACCTCTCTTGTCCGATCCTTCCCAGGTAAATACATCCTGTTTGATTGCTTTTTCAGCCATTGCTTAATCCTTTGTTATGCGATTAATTTCTTCGAGGCTTGTTAGACCTTCTTTTGCTTTCAATAAACCTGATCGGCGTAGATCATTAATACCGTCTTTTTTGGCTTGGTCACCAATTTGTAATGCATTACCACCTTCCATGATGATGCGTCCCATTTCTTCTGATACAGGCATGACTTGGTATACCCCCACTCGTCCTTTGTAACCATTGGTGCATTGATCACAGCCTACCGGCCCATGGATTTTTATACCATTAACTTCATCCTCATTATAGCCTTCTAATAACAATGCTTCTTTTGGAATTTTTTCTTCTTTTTTGCAGTGAGGACATAAGCGCCGTGCCAGGCGTTGAGCAATAATTAAACTGATTGATGATGCAATGTTAAACGGAGGTATACCCATGTTAACTAAACGTGTCAGCGTTTGTGGTGCATCATTGGTATGTAGTGTAGATAGCACCAAGTGACCGGTTTGAGCTGCTTTTATCGCAATTTCAGCCGTTTCCAGATCACGAATCTCACCAACCATGATAATGTCCGGGTCTTGACGTAGAAATGCGCGTAAGGCCATAGAGAAAGTCATGCCGGTTTTAGCATTCATGTGTACCTGATTAATACCAGGCAGATTAATTTCGACCGGGTCTTCAGCAGTGGAAATATTTTTATCAGGCTGATTGAGTATATTTAGTGCCGTATAAAGTGAAACTGTTTTACCACTACCGGTAGGCCCAGTTACTAAAACAAGCCCCCAAGGTTTGCGGATAGCATCCA
>Ga0316205_10004855_pt1 | contig 11465 bp, 12 predicted proteins | sample 3monthpyrite_MG_FD_204941 | JGI IMG/M metagenome (GOLD analysis project Ga0316205, IMG submission 204941) | Microbial mat bacterial communities from mineral coupon in-situ incubated in ocean water Damariscotta River, Maine, United States -... | ecosystem: Environmental > Aquatic > Marine >... | reverse complement strand
ATTGCGATATGTGCGTAAACACTTAAAGATAAATACGGCGATTATTTGATAATATAAACTCTTAGGGATTGATCAAAATTATATTCATAGCGGGTGATGGCAGGTCGGGTTCTACCCTTCTTGAGAGCATTCTTTCCAACGGTAATAACTGTGTTTCGGTGGGAGAATGTCATCGGTTTTGGAAGCGCTTTGTTGAAAACAGTTCCCAATGCGGGTGCGCAATGCCAATTAATGATTGCAAACTTTGGGGTGCCGTGCATCAAAAATTAACAGATGAATTTCCTGACTACGACCCAGTCAATTTTCAAAAAGAGGTTCAAGATTTTCAACGGTACAAGAATTTCAAACAACTACCAGGTTCGCTTGGGTCGGAACGCTGGACACGATTTTCAGAGATCGTATCAGCATTTTATCGCGCGATTGCACATTTTTCAGAAAAAAATACAATTATCGATAGTTCAAAAAGTATCCCCTGGGCCCGACTGCTTCAGTTGAACGATCAATTTGATGTTCGTGTAATTCATTTAGAACGTCAGCTTTCGCAGGTTGCCAATAGCTGGAAAAAGCGAATTCTCCTACCCGAATACTCCAATTCCGAAGTATATATGCCAACAAAAAGTAATGCGCTGATTCTGAAGAGCTGGCTTAAAGTCAAAATAATGGCGCGGTCCCTTCCTAAAGGTGGGGCCTATTTGTTTCTTCGGTATGAGAAGTTCCTTAAGCATCCCAAGCAGAGCATTGAAAGGATGGTGAAATTCACTGAAATTGAATTGGATATTGATGATCTAACCTATCAACTTAATCACGCCATTGGTGGTAATCCAATGAGGCATGGGGCGCAAGGAACTATTGAATTTACTACGGAATCAGCCGCAGACCATAACCTTTCCTATTTAGAACGAATTGGTTTTTCTGTGGTTCACAAATTGGCTAGCTTTGTAGGGCCTTAACCTCTTTTCAGCATCTTCATGAATAAAAACCTCGTCACGCCTAACTTTTTTATCCTCGGAGCCCCTAAGTGCGGAACTACTTCTTTAGCTGAATGGCTGGCCGAACACCCCAATATATTTATGTCGGCATTGAAGGAGCCACATTACTACAATACGGATCATACGCACCGGGTGGTTACGACTAAAGACCATTATTCCTCACTTTTTAAGCAAGCAGGCCCAGAACATTCGGTGGTAGGGGAGGCATCGGTTTGGTATCTCTATTCCAAAGAAGCCGTTTCGCAGATTTTGGAAGATTCAGATGGTAAGGAGATTAAGTTTGTTGTGATGTTGCGCAATCCATCGAAAATGGCATATTCACTTCATGAGCAGCAAGTGTTTAATTTGAATGAACCTGAAACCAATTTCGAAAAAGCTTGGAACTTACAGGAGGATAGAAAACTCAACAAGAAAGTTGGCCTTTCAACCCGCGACCCACAATTACTGGTGTATGGAGAAATTTGCAAACTTGGTGCTCAGCTACAAAGATTGTTTGAGATAGTGCCTAGGGAAAGCGTCAAAGTGATCGTTTTGGACGATATGAAAACTAAGGCTGAAAGTGTTTATAGAGACGTACTTACGTTTTTAGATGTACCCTATGATAACAGAAGCAATTTTGAGGCAGTAAATACAGCAAAAGTCAGAAAATCCCCCTTCTTAGCACTTATTATAAAATTATTGGGGAAATTGAAACAGAAATTGAAAATCACAAAAGGTTTTGGGTTATTGAATAAAACCAATGCAGCGAATGTGAAGAACAGAGCAAGGACACCGCTTTCAGTAGAAATGAAGTCGATGATGTCAGCGTATTTCAAAGAGGATGTTGCATTGTTGTCAACGTTGATCGATCGCGATTTAAGTCATTGGAACAACTAGCATGGAATGAAAGATAAGATTGTTACTATAATTCCGAGTTTATATGAAGGTGGGGCGGAAAAATTTGCCGCCGACTTAAGCATGCACCTGTCCAAGGTTTTCGATCACACCACAATAGTTTATAACCAAACAAAAGATACCTACAGCCATTCTGGCAAACTCATTGAGTTAGACATTCCTCAAAAAACCACATTGCTTGTAAAACTTTGGAGGCAAATCAGGATAATTAAACGGCTTAAAAGAATTAAGAAAAAGGAACAGCCCAAAGTGGTAATAAGCCATATGCTCATGGCTAATATGCTGAATATTCTTAGTCGTAAAAATGAGTTTACAGTTTGTGTACTCCATGGAGAATGGAGTATCAAGACGGGCAGATCAAGCTTGGTAAAGTGGTTTGTGAAACAACAATATAAAAAAGCCGATCAGATCATTTCGGTGTCTCAATATATCAAAGATATGTTTGACACTCACTATGAGTTGGATGTGACTCATGATGTAATTCATATTGGTGTACCTATCTTGGAAGTTGAAAAAAAAGCAATGCAATCGATCGACTTACAGTTACCAGACCGATATTTAGTGTATGTAGCTGGTTTTCGTCCTGTGAAGAATCATACGCAATTGCTCGATCAATTGGAGGGCTATTTGAAGTCCAATGATATCTCGTTGGTTTTTGTTGGTGATGGACCATTGAGAGGTGCTATAGAGAAACAGATATTGGAGAAGGAATTGTCAGAAAAAGTAGTTTTACTTGGGAATCTAACGAATCCATACCCTGTGATAAAAAAGGCTAAACTATCATTGTTAGTCTCTTCTTCGGAATCATTTAGTTTGGTTGTGGTAGAGTCGATGGCGCTAGGAGTACCTGTCATTGCTACAGACTGCGGAGGCCCAAGAGAACTCATTGCCCCAGACTGGAATAATGAGTCTCAACTTCCATACGAGAGTGATTTTGGGGTTTTAATTCCTTCCATCGAGGCATGGGAACCGAATACATTGGGCACACAAATAGATTGGTTGCTGACAGACGAAACCAAATGGCAGCTACTTTCAGAAAAAGGCAGGGAGCGGGCAAAACGCTTCAGCATAACTCATACTGAAAAACACTTTGAGGAGCTGCTACATAACTTAATACAACAAAAGTAACAGTATGATTTCTGTCGTGATACCGCTATATAACAAACAGCAATTTATTGCCGAGACCATAGAATCGGTTCTCGCTCAAAGTTTTCGGGACTTTGAGTTGTTGGTGGTCAATGATGGGAGTACGGATGGCTCGATGGCTATTGTGGAATCTATTCAGGATGATCGAATTAGGCTTATAGACAGCAAGCACTCCGGTGTGTCGGCCGCCCGAAATAGAGGGATCGAAGTTTCTAATCATAATTGGATCGCTTTTTTGGATGCCGATGATTGGTGGGATGAAAATTTTTTAGCTGAAATGATAGCTTCCATTCACTCTTATCCAGAAAATAAGTTGTTTGCCAGTGGCAGAACGCATGTGTTTGCTGATTCGGAAAAGCGCTATTCCAATCCATTTCTTCCAAAAGAAGGAACTGATGGGGCCGTCAATTTCTTTAAGGTGATTAGCCGTCATTTGCCATTGATCAACTCTTCAAATGTAATTATAAGTAAATCGCTTATCCAACAAGTTGGATTTTTTAGGGAAGCTCAAAAAATGCATGAGGATCATGATCTATGGATGCGTTTGAGTATTGGGGAAGAAGTAGTCTTTAAGAATAAGAATCTATCTTTTTATCGAAATACCCAGAGCGATTCGGCTTCGAAAATGTACTATGAACCGAACGACTTTAGTACTTTTTTAAAGACCTTAATTCATACTAGAGAAAGGCTGACTAACAGTGAAAAAATAAATTTCAAACATTACGCGAACCGATTTGTGACTCTCACTTATATCAAAAATTACGCACATTATTCTGCACTTGAGGACAAAGAAGTAATTAATTTAGCAAAAAGGTTAGTGACGGGAAAATATAGGTTGCTTCTTAGGTGTTTGTATTGGATTCCGTATAATAAGACATACCGAATTTTTAAATTTTTTCAAATTCAATAATGGAACAGAAAAAGGCAAATTTGTTTGTTGTGGGAGCCATGAAGGCGGGAACTACTTCTTTTTTGGAGTTATTGTCTAAGCATGAACAGGTGTATGCGCCTCCATTGAAAGAACCACATTATTTTATCGATAGTTTACCGACTAATCTGTATGAACCGTCGCGTTTTTTTAGTTTGGAATCCTATCTAGCTGAAGATTTTCCAGACCCCCTTCATATTGCAAAAATAGAGACAGCAGAACAATACCAACAAATTTTTTCATTGTCCAAGGATGAGGATTATTTAGTTGATGGCAGTACGGCTTATCTTAACGCTGAAGAATCGGCTCAATTGATTCATGCCTATAATCCAAATGCTAAGATTATAATTCTTGTACGTGATCCTTTAAAAAGAGCTTTTTCCCATTACAAAATGAACTTAGGTAAGGGCAGGGACAAGGAGTCGTTTGAAACTGTTATTCTTGAAGAAATTGAACTTTATAATAAACAAGAACTTCCGTGGCATGGCTATTTGGGAATGAGTTTTTATAATCAGGCTAGCTTGCGCTTTTCTAAATTATTTGATCAGGTCTTAGTCATCAAATTTGAAAATTTTACGGCTAATGCAGCAGATACCATGAAAAAAGTGGAACGTTTTCTGGATATAGAGCCTTTTAGCGATATGTCTGTGACACATAAAAATGAAAGTAAAACGCTGAGGTTTCAGAAATTGTTTTACTTTCTGAAGCAACTTGGATTGAAAGATTATTTTTCAAAAATATTTAGTAGTAAATTTCGACAATGGCTCTTCGTAAAAGTGAGCAAGAAAGGCAAAATGAAATTAAAGCTTACACAGGATACTGCGGCAAAATTGGAAGTTATTTTTAATAAAGAATCTCGGTAATGACATTACTTGATATCTGTATTTGCACTATTATTTTTCTGGTTGGTTTCAACTTGAAGAACTTCTTTTCAGGTTTCAATAATTCGGATAAAAGCTGGCTTAATAAGCTGTTCTTTTTTCATTTTCTTGTGGCAATTACTTTCCATTTTTACATTGAAGCAAACGGAGGTGACGCCATTAAGTACTGGAATTTACCTAAGAATGGAACCTTTGATGATGTTTGGTTTTTAGTTGTTAATCGGAGGGCTTCCAGCTTCATGTACTTTTTTAATTTTTTCCCAGCAAACACCTTGCAACTCTCAATGTTTACTGGAAATATGATGTATGCACTGCTGGGTTACTTGGGCTTTATTTATTTATTTAAAACCATTAAAGAACTGTTCAAGGATACTGCAACGTTATATTCTTTGAAATTAATGAGAGTATCAATTTTTCCATTACTGTTGTTTTTACCCAACCTACATTTTTGGTCTTCTGGTATAGGCAAAGATGTGATCCTTTTCTTCAGTATAATAATATTTGTATATGCCTTATTGGATGTAAGAAAAAGAATGTCACTATTGTTCATAAGCCTACTTTTATCCATATTAATTAGGCCTCATATTACCTTGTTTCTGTTAATCGCTTTTAGTATTGGTTATTTAATTGATGGAAGACTAAAAGGATATCAGAAAATTCTAGTTTTCTTGTTGCTTGTTGCGGGCTTTGTTTCGATGTTCCAGTATGTTGTCCAGTTTATACAGCTGGATAGTTTGGAAGTAAGTAGTATTGAAGAATTTGCCAACACACGAGTTTCTAATTTGAGCCGACAAAGGACCGAATCGAGCATTGATATTTCCGGTTACCCCTTTCCGCTAAAAGTATTCACTTTCTTGTATCGCCCTTTATTTTTTGACATAACAGGGGCCTTGGCGATCTTGTCCTCGTTCGAGAACCTCATACTATTAATCTTTACGATAATGGTCATGGTAAGTAACCCTATTAAAGCATTCAGAAAATCCAGTCATTTAATGAAGGGAATGCTTATCTTTTTTATTGTAGGCGCGATTTCATTTTCTTTAATACTCGGAAATTTAGGAATTATGCTACGTCAAAAGAATATGTTCATCCCTTTCTTTTTTATCTTTGGAATTTGGGTGTTATATTATAAAAAAAACGGAAATAAAGCTATCGATGCGAGTACTTCAGGTAATTAATAGCTTAGGCACAGGAGGCGCGGAGAAGCTTTTACTCGAGGCCATACCAAAGTACTTGGAAGCAGGGATAACAATGGAGTTGCTTGTATTAAATGGCGCGAAACACCCATTTTTAGAAGCTTTGCGTACAAATTCAATGGTCAAAATACATAGTTTAGGTAATGGCTCGGTATACAATCCATTTCATATTTTTAAGATTCTAAAACAATTAAGAAGTTTTGATTTAGTCCATGTGCATTTATTCCCTTCATTATATTGGGTGGCCATGGCAAAAATGATTTCTTCTTCAAAGCCCAGGTTATTTTTTACAGAACATAACACCAGCAACCTAAGAAGAGGTAATATCATTTTTAGACAAATGGATAAATTGATATATAAAAAATATCTAAAAATAGTTACTATTTCTGATGAAGTAGACCGTAATATCAAAGCGCATTTAAAGTTTAAAAGTTCTCGATTCGTGTTAATTCCAAATGGTGTTGATATTGAAAAAATTAAGATGTCTCCCGTTGCTGATAGAAACGAATTTGATTTTGCTGAAAACGAAAAGATTATTATTCAAGTCTCTAGTTTTACGAAACAAAAAGATCAAAACACACTAATTAGGGCACTGAAGCATTTGAAAATATCGACGAAGTTACTGTTGGTTGGTGATGGAGAAATGATCAATGAGAGTAAAGAATTAGTTGAAAAGCTGAACTTAGAGAACCAAGTTCTTTTTTTGGGAATACGAATGGATGTCTCGGCATTACTAAAAATGGCTGACGTTGTTGTCCTATCTAGTCATTACGAAGGATTATCACTTTCAAGCATAGAAGCATTGGCTTCTGGTAGACCTTTTGTCGCATCCGAGGCTCCAGGCTTGTCAAATGTGGTTGATGGTGCTGGAGTATTATTTCCAATAGGTGATGAACAATATCTTGCGATGGAATTGGAGAAACTCTTCAATGACCAAGACTATTATCAAAAAATAGCCACTAGATGCGTCGAGCGGTCTCAAAACTATGGGCTTCAAAAAATGATTGAAAAGCACATTAATTTATATTCTGAAGCATGCCCAAGTCAAAACTAATTCGAATTACTACTGTTCCGTTGTCTTTGGAAAAGCTCTTGGAAGATCAGCTTCAATTTATGAGTCAGTATTACGATGTAACAGCGGTATCTTCAGATAAGGAAAGACTGGAACGTTACGGGAAAGCCGAAGGAGTGGCTGTTTCTCACTTGGAGCTCACTAGAAAGATAACTCCATTAAAGGATATTTCAGCCGTTTATAAACTCTATAAATTTCTTCGGAATGAAAAACCTCTTATCGTACACACCCATACACCAAAAGCCGGAATTGTGGGTATGATGGCGTCCTATTTTGCCAAAGTCCCTCTGCGAATGCATACTGTCGCAGGTCTGCCTTTAATGGAAGCAACAGGCGTTAAACGGAGTATTTTAAATATGGTTGAAAAGTTAACTTACAAATTGGCAACTCATGTTTATCCAAATTCTAAGGGGCTTTATGATTTCATCGTTGCCAAAAGATTTACACTTCCCACCAAACTCAAGATAATTGGAAATGGAAGTTCCAATGGTATTGACACGACTTATTTCGATCCGAACTTATACACAAAGGAAAATCGAGTTAAGACTAGGGAAGAATTGAAAATTCCGCAAGGTGATTTCGTTTTTACTTTTGTTGGCAGAATGGTAAAAGACAAGGGAATAAATGAATTGATTGCAGCTTTTTTGAAACTCAATAATTTGAAGAAAAATTGCTCCTTATTATTAGTGGGCCCACTTGAAGAGGACCTAGACCCATTGAACCCTGAGACTTTGGAGCAAATAAATACACATAAGAAAATAATTGCGATCGGATATCAGAAAGACGTTCGTCCCTTTTTTGCTTGCAGTGATGCGCTTGTTTTTCCCAGCTATAGAGAAGGTTTTCCTAATGTCGTCATGCAAGCCGGTGCTATGAATTTGCCTGTAATTGCAACAAATATAAATGGCTGCAATGAAATTATTACCGATTATAAAAATGGCTTACTCATTCCAACAAAAAATACTGCAGCTGTTAATGAAGCCATGGCCAAGTTGCTAAATGACGAAGATTTGAATCGTAAACTTACCGGCAATGCTCGTGAGGAGATTGTGTCGAAATATGAACGCAAGGAAATTTGTGAAGCATTACTAACCGAATATCGTGAGCAGGAAGCTAAGCTTTAATACCTTTGTGGTATGTATGAAAAAGGAGTTAAAATAGTATTGGATTTTGTCTTTGCTTTGACAATGCTATTGATACTGTCGCCATTGATTATTTTGCTTACTCTATTTTTATTGGTAGCGAATCAGGGAAAACCTTTTTTCCTTCAGAAAAGACCAGGGAAAAATGAAAAGATCTTTACGATTATTAAGTTTAGAACGATGAATGACAAACGGAGCGATGATGGGGCTTTACTTCCTGATGATAAACGATTGACAATGACGGGTAAGTTTATTAGAGCCACGTCATTGGATGAAATTCTACAACTGTTGAATGTTATTAAAGGTGATATGAGCCTTGTTGGTCCACGCCCTTTATTGCCTCAATATATACCCTTGTATAATGATTTTCAAAAACGAAGACACGATGTTAAACCCGGCATTACTGGCTGGGCTCAGGTAAACGGTAGAAATGCCATTAGTTGGCAAGAAAAGTTTGAATTAGATGTTTTTTATGTTGAAAAGCTTAGCTTCTTATTTGATCTAAAAATAATTCTTCTTACCATCGGTAAAGTATTTAAATCTGAAGGGATAAGCGACGAAACAACGAATACTGTAATATATTTTGAAGGAAATGAAAACGAAAAATAAATTATTAATAGCCATTGAACGTTCACAGGCGGCCTATCAGAACTACGGCCTTGAAAAAAAATACATTCAGGCTTTACGTATTTATAATGCGAACCAAGAAGTTTATAAGCTGTTGCATAAGTTTTTATATCAACCCAAAACCAATAGGGAAGAGGTTTTTGATTATTTGTTTCATTTAGAAGATTGGTTTGCGACATTTGAAAGCACCGTGGAGACCGAGCAGCCTCAACTTGGTGATATCTTTGCCTTCGAGCGTATTTCTGGATCCATGGCCTACCCAAAAGAGTTTTACAGCAATTTAAAAAAGAAATAATGAGATTTGCATTTGCAGGTGATAGACAGGTTTCTGTAAATATGTTGGACTACCTAATTGAAAAGGGGCATCATCCGTTAGCGTTATTGGTAGTGAGCGATTCTAAAGCTACACATCAAAAGGCATTGATTGAAAGCGTTTCAGTTGATGCTAAATATGTGTTTAAAGGAAAAGAGTTTAATTCCGAAGAAAATATTAAGGCGCTTAAAGCGTTGAACCTAGATTATATAATTGGAGTTCATTTTCCGTATATTATTCCCAATGAGGTGTTGTCAATTCCTAAGATTGGTTTCTTAAATCTGCACCCTTCTTACCTTCCTTATAATAAAGGATGGCATACACCATCTTGGGCTATACTAGAAGGAACCCCTTATGGCGCAACTTTACATTTTATGTCAAAACAATTGGATGAAGGAGACGTTATTCATCAAAAGCGCATAGAAATTGGACCGACAGATACTGCAAACAGTTTATACGCAAAAGTATTGAAGTTAGAGGAAAAAGTGTTTATAGAAGCACTACCAGATTTAGTAAGCTTGAAGCCAAATAGAACTAAGCAAACTCATTTAGGAACTTCGCATACTAGAAAAGAATTAAAGAATATGCAAAAAATTGATGAAAACAAAACTGCGACCTATGGAGAAATGATCGATAGGCTAAGAGCGTTGACAACCAATGATATCAATGAAGCTTCATATGTTGAAAAGGACGGCAAAAAATATGCAATACAAATCGTTATTACAGAAGTAGAATGAAGAATATGGAACGAATATATTTATCGTCTCCACATATGGGCGGGACTGAACAATCTTATGTGAACGAGGCGTTCGAAACTAATTGGATTGCTCCCTTAGGGCCCAACGTGCAAGGCTTTGAGAAATCATTAGAAAACTATTTGGGAGGAATGCATCATGTGGCTGCCTTAAGTTCGGGGACTGCGGCACTTCATTTGGCATTGATTCTTCTAGGTGTAGAGCGAGGAGACGAAGTTATTTGTCAGACAATGACCTTTTCTGCTTCAGCCAACCCTATAGTCTATCAAGGTGCTATGCCAGTTTTTGTGGATAGCGAACTTGATACTTGGAATATGTGCCCAGTGCATTTAGAAAAGGCCATAAAAGATCGGATTTCCCTCGGAAATAAACCAAAAGCAATTATTGCTGTTCATTTATACGGAATGCCATTTAAGGTTGATGAAATTGTCGCCGTGGCTAAAAAATATGAAATACCTTTAATTGAAGATAGCGCCGAAGCCTTGGGCAGCACTTATAAAGGAATACCTTGTGGAACCTTTGGCGATATAGCTATTCTCTCTTTCAATGGAAATAAAATCATTACTACCTCGGGAGGTGGTGCCTTAGTCACAAAAAGTGAAGCAATTAAGGAGAAAGCCATTTTCTTGGCCACCCAAGCTAGGGACGATGCCCCACATTATGAACACTCTGAAATTGGTTATAATTACCGCATGAGCAATATTTGCGCAGGAATTGGCCGAGGGCAAATGGAAGTGTTGGATAAGCATGTGGCTTTGCGTCGGGGAAACAATCAATTTTATACCGACCTATTTAGCACCAATAATAGCGTAACGGTTTTCAGTGAAAACAATAACACTCTATTTTCAAATCACTGGTTAAGTTGTGTAACGTTCGATGCTAATACCAGTTATTCGGTCAAAGCATTGCGATTGGCTCTTTCGGCAGAAAATATTGAATCTCGACCCCTATGGAAACCAATGCATTTACAGCCTGTGTTTTCCAGCTCACCCTATTATGGTTCAGGCGTTTCGGATCAATTATTTGAGCAAGGACTCTGCCTTCCTTCTGGATCTAATTTATCTTCGGAACAAAAAGAACGTATTCGTGCCGTTATTCAAAAAATGGGATAGATTATGCCTATATTTGTATACCCCAATTCTTTTTTTAAGTGAAGAAAACCGAACAAATATTTGGACAGTTCTATACAGGTGACAATAAATTAAGTCTGCTTGACCAACGATATTTACCACGTTGGATTGTAGTTTTGATCGATACCTTTATAGTAGTGATTTCTGTTGTTGTAGTTTATTTCATTCTCGAGAACACCCCTATAAATTTCCATGAAGTACTTACGATTCCAGAACAGGGTGTCGCTATATCGCTAATTAGCTTATTCTTCTTCTTTATTTTCAAAACATATTCCGGAATCATCCGTCATTCAACGTTTACAGATATTAAGAAATTGGCGTTTGCATCGGTCTGTACTGCGGGGAGTTTATATCTTTTTAATATCATTTACGATTCAATTACAGATCAAAAA
>Ga0316205_10004854_pt1 | contig 11466 bp, 13 predicted proteins | sample 3monthpyrite_MG_FD_204941 | JGI IMG/M metagenome (GOLD analysis project Ga0316205, IMG submission 204941) | Microbial mat bacterial communities from mineral coupon in-situ incubated in ocean water Damariscotta River, Maine, United States -... | ecosystem: Environmental > Aquatic > Marine >... | reverse complement strand
TCATTTCCTACTACCACCCTGAAGACTTCATTCAGGCTATGAATAAAGCATATGAATTGGAAGAGTCACCTGCTGCAAAAGACGCTATAGCTCAAATTCTAGTCAATTCCCGCATGTGTGCTCTAGGACACCGACCTATCTGCCAGGACACCGGGATCGTGACAATTTTTCTTGAGATAGGTATGAACATAACCTGGGAAACCAACCAAAGTATTAATGAGATGGTTAACGAGGCTGTCCATCGAGCCTACATGTTGCCTGACAATATTTTACGCGCATCGGTTGTTAGTGACCCCGCCGGTAAACGACAAAATACTGGTGATAATACCCCTGCTGTTATCCATACTGAAGTAGTGCCTGGCGACAATATCAATGTAATCGTTGCTGCTAAAGGCGGAGGTTCCGAAAATAAAGCCAAATTCGCAATACTCAACCCAAGTGACTCTATTGTAGATTGGGTTTTAAAAACCGTACCCACCTTGGGAGCCGGTTGGTGTCCACCCGGTACACTCAATATCGGTATAGGTGGAACAGCTGAAAAAGCCATGCTGCTAGCAAAAAAAGCCATGATGTCTCCCATTGATATCCAGACGTTAATAAAGAAAGGCCCTTCGAATACCATTGAAGATCTTCGTTTAGAGTTATATGAAAAAGTAAATGCGTTAGGCATTGGGGCACAAGGCCTGGGTGGGCTTGCCACTGTGTTAGACATTAACATTCTTGATTACCCTACTCATGCTGCCTCTAAACCTGTTGCCATGATCCCTAACTGTGCAGCTACTCGTCATGCACATTTCACGCTGGATGGAAGTGGCCCTGCAAAACTAACTCCACCCAATATTGATAATTGGCCGAATATAAAATGGGACCCAAGTCAATCGCGCCGTGTGAATCTGGATAAACTTAACGCGGAAGAAATTAAAACCTGGAAACCAGGCGAAACTTTATTACTCAGTGGGCACTTACTCACTGGGCGTGATGCCGCCCATAAAAAAATAGCCAGCTTGCTTGATGCGGGTGAGACATTACCAGAAGGCCTGGATTTTCAAAATCGTTTTATCTATTACGTCGGCCCTGTTGACCCTGTTGGCGATGAAGTCGTTGGACCTGCAGGCCCCACTACTGCAACACGTATGGATAAGTTCACAGAAATGATGTTATCCCAAACCGGCCTGCTTGGTATGATTGGTAAGGCTGAGCGTGGCCCCGTTGCGATCGACTCAATTCGTCGCCACCAGTCTGTGTATTTAATTGCGACAGGTGGCGCTGCATACCTGGTCGCAAAAGCAATTCGATCTTCAAAAGTGATCGCCTTCAAAGAGCTCGGCATGGAAGCGGTGTATGAATTTCTAGTAGAAGATATGCCTGTTACTGTTGCTGTTGATAGTCATGGAGAATCTGTGCATGAAACTGCACCTCGTGAGTGGAGGCAGCGAATTGGCAAAATCAATGTTGACCCGCCCAGCTGATTTATGAACGATCTTCCATTCTGGGAACGGAAAACACTCGATCAACTAAACGATGAGGAATGGGAGTCTTTATGTGATGGTTGCGGCCGTTGCTGCCTTCATAAACTAGAAGATATTGACACCAATGAGTTATGTTTTACCAACATAGCATGCAAATTACTCGATATAAATAACTGCCGCTGCATGAAGTATGAAGAGCGCTTCAAATGGGTTCCTGATTGCATATCACTCAAAAATGACCTGCAACGTAGCTTGAAATGGCTACCCAGTACCTGTGCCTATCGATTGCTTGCAGAGGGGGAAAGGCTGCCTGACTGGCATCCGCTGATTTCTAAAGACCCTGATTCAGTAATAAAAGCAGGTATTAGTATTAAATATCTGGCTCAAAATGAAAACGATGTTGACGATGATTACCAAAATCACCTAATAGACGATCTTTAATTTACATCCTTGCTAAGAAAGGTAACCCTATCGGTATTTAGTTTTTACCCGGCTGCCTTAAATCCAATACATCCGCCTGAGAATTTTGTACGGGCAACTCATCAGACATTTTTAGCGTTATCAAACGATTCAGACCGGCTAAGGTTAATCGTTGCACCAATACTTTACTGCAATTAAATAACTCAATCCCGATGGATGTATCTTTTTCACGATAGAGTAAGAGTAATGTAGAAAAAATAGACGTTTCAATTTGAGCAATATGCTGCATATCAATGCGAATGTGCTTAACAGTAGGAGGTACAGAATCGATTATATCCTGCATTTTCAATGACTGATTAATGTCAAAGTCACCGCTTAATGTAAAACTAAAAACTCTCTCGTCAGATGAGAGCGATGTTTCAATACTCATTCGCTTCCTTTTGAATTATATAATTCAGTAAAGTCCGTAAATCCACTTTAGTCGTATTACTATAAAAAAACAAGCCGTAACACTTTAATTTATATAAAAAAGGGCCTCATAAGAGGCCCTTTTTATTTACAATTTTCTATCTGTTACTTGGCGAGATAAGCCTTGTCAGACTCTTCTACTGCACCAATACTCCATGCACCACGCGTTTTTGCATGATTGACTGCTGCACTCACTTCTGCATCACTAGCACCTGTATTGATATCAAACTCTTGTCCAGGAAAGATCAGATCTGCATCTTTGATTTTTGCGCTATTCGCTTTATAAATCAATGGCCATTGGTATGGGTTACCATATGTATTATCTTTACCTGCGATACCCCAAAGGCTGTCACCTTTTACAACTGAATAAGCAGATGATGAATCTTCAATTGCAGGAACTGCACGATCGATGCCTTGCTCATAATAATACTGTTTTAAAGCCAATTCAGCTTGTGAACGTGCTTTGTTAGCCAATTTAATTGCTTTGGCTTCATCACCTTTTTTAGCTGCTTTTTCTGCTTGCTTAACAAACTTGCCTGTATCTCTCCATAGATAGTCAACTGCTTTGGCTTTTTTCATAGCAGCTTTGGCATTTGCAATCGCAATAGAGGATGCACTAGGACCTGAATCTGCTTTTGGTGCAGGTTCCTGTTTTTGTTGACTTGCACAACCTACTGCCATACTTGCAGTCAATAAAACAATGCTTAACTGCTTGATTTTATTTTTAAATTTCATTTTACTCCAGCTCCAGATACATCTATGATTTGGTTAAATTTAGTTCTCATTATTGTTCTTGTGCTCAATATACAATATATATCCGCGTAAAAAAACAATATTTTGCTAAACAACAAAGTTCTTTTAATAGAACCAGTTACATAACTTTTATATATCTAATAGTAAACACCCTACATAAATAAGTGTCAAGCATAAATATGGATTAATATCACAAATAAAACAATTATTTATCCTTCAACTAATGCAGCTTTGATACAATCCTGATACAAATTATACTGCACCTGTAATTAGACAAGGTTCATGACAAATGACAATAAACGATCAAAACACCCAAATTCTATATAATCCTCAATGCAGTAAATGTAGACAGGCACTGCAGCTCCTTAATGATGAAGGCATAGAACCTGAGATTATTGAATACCTAAAGGACACACCTGACTTTACCGAGATAGAAAAAATACTGGGTATGCTTAACATCGAGCCAAGAGACCTGATGCGCAAAGGTGAAGCTATTTATTCTGAACTTGATCTAGACCGCAGCGAGCTTAGCCGCAATGACCTTATACAGGCCATGATCGATAACCCCAGGCTTATCGAAAGACCCATCGTTATTAAAGATGGCAAAGCCATGATAGGCAGACCACCTCAAAACATTCTGGATATCATAAAATGAGCGACATCCTGGTATTGTTTTATAGCCGTCACGGCGCCACTTCGGAAATGGCTCAATACATCGCCAGAGGAATTGAGGAAGTTGATGGAATGCATGCTCGCCTGCGGACTGTACCTGAAATATCTACGGTATGTGAAAGCACAGAAGACAGCATCCCTGATACAGGCGCACCTTATGTCAGCGTAGATGACCTGAATGAATGTACCGGACTTGCCCTGGGTAGCCCAACTCGCTTTGGCAACATGGCCGCATCCATGAAATACTTTATTGATAACACCAGCAGCTTGTGGCTGTCAGGAAACCTAAGCGGCAAACCTGCCACTGTTTTTACATCATCATCCAGTCTTCACGGTGGGCAAGAAACAACACTATTAAGTATGATGCTGCCTCTTATGCATCACGGCATGGTGATATTAGGCTTACCCTATACAAATTCAGAATTACTCAACACCACCAGTGGAGGCACACCCTATGGGTGCAGCCATGTGGCCGGCAACGATAGCAAGCAACCACTCACAGATGAAGAAAAAGCCTTATGCAAACATCAGGGCAAACGCCTAGCAACTGCTGCACGTCTACTCTGCCCCGATGTAAAACAACGAGCACTAAGATGAATAAAATCACTGTTACGAGAACGGTTGCCTTAACAGGCTATTTTGGCATATGGATATTAATGCCAGCATGGTATATCTGGCTCGCCCCTTCTACACACTTCACGCCCTTAATGGCGGTCACGGTACTACTCATGCCGCTTGTATTTCCACTTATAGGGTTGCTTAAAGGGAAAACTTACACCTATGAATGGAGTGCATATGTGTCACTTCTTTATTTTATGCACGGCATAGGTGAAACATACAGCGAACCGGATCAACGCTTATATGGAAGTTTAGAAATTATTTTAAGCTTGATGTGGTTTGGCGGCGCGATACTCTATACACGTTATTATGTTCAGAGACAAAACAGCGTATAGGCCCTATAAACCATAACTCGATTTACGATCTACCCATTTATTACTTCTTTTATAAAAGGGATAGTAATACGGCGCTTACTGATAAGCGACTGCCTGTCCAGATGGTCCAACAGCTCAAAAATAGCACCTGTATCACGTGCAAAGTGCCTTAAAATATAATCAACTACATCATCATTTAATGTCAGCCCTCGCATGTTTGCGCGCATATACAAAGCCTGCATTTTTTGTTCGTCATTTAGTTCATGCAAATGAAATATGACACCCCATTCCAGTCGCGATACGAGATCATTTAAAACCAACCCCAGCTCCTTTGGATTGGCATTAGCTGTAAATAACATTTTTCCATTTTTCTCTCTGACTTGGTTAAAGAGATTAAAAATAGCCTGCTGCCATTCAGGACGATCGATTATCATCTGCAAATCATCGATGCAGAGAATCGCATAGTCATCTAGCCCATTTAATACATCAACCGGGTATTCAATCATTTCCACTAATGGCAAATAGTGAATACTCAAATCTTTTGCTGCTGCGTGCTGGCAGACTGCGTGCAATAAATGTGTTTTTCCACTACCCACTGCACCCCACAAATAAACAAGTGACTCACCTGTATCGGATGGAAATTGCGTTAACGTGGTGAGCAAAAATTCATCATCAGGACAAACAAAGTTTTCAAAACTTAGTTTTGTATTTAATTGGATAGCTAACGGAAGTTGCACTACTTATCTCGAAAAAATAGTTGTCGCGCAGACGGATAAAAAAATAACATGAACGTAACCCTATAAATCAACCGGTTTGGATTGATCGTACATATTACTGCTAACATAACTTGCATGCATATGACGAAATATAACAGCCAGTACCGCTGCAATTGGCAATGCTAACAACACGCCAACAAAACCAAACAGTTGACCACCAGCCATAACGGCAAAAATAACAGCTACCGGATGCAGTCCAATACGATCACCCACTAACGCTGGTGTTAACACCACGCTTTCCAATACTTGACCCACTGCAAATACGATTGCCACATAAACCAGATCAATCAACTGTCCTGTTTGAAAAATAATAGCGACACTGGCCATTAACAAACCCAAAATAAAACCAAGATAAGGAACAAAACTAACCAGACCTGCGATCAACCCAATTAATAACGCCAGCTTAAGCCCAACAATGCCGAGACCTATACTGTAGATAATTGCCAACGCCAGCATAACCAACATTTGCCCACGCATAAAAGCCCCCAACACATCATCGGACTCGCTTGCAATCTGGCTAACCTTCGGTTCAATGTTCCGTGGAATAAATTCATGGATACGCTTCACTAATAGATCCCAGTCACGCAACAAATAAAATGCGACTACAGGAATCAAAACCAGTGACCCTATCCATCCTATTATCGCCAAACCCGACGTCGACAATGTGCCCAATACAACTTGTGCAAAGCCACCTGCCTGCTGCCAGTGCTGACTCAACCATTGCTTGACTGTATTCATGTCAATATGAATTTCTGGTAATCCTAACTGAGTTACCAACCAAGGCATCACTTTAAGCTGCAAGGCATCTATATAATCAGGTAATTTTTGCACCAGATAAATTATTTGTTTTTCAATTTGAGGAACGAGTAATAATAAAAACAATAACACGACGAAAGTGATAACACTGAATACAATAATGACAGCCAGTGATCGTGAACATTTATATTTTTCAAGTCGATCCACAATCGGATCACCTAAATAAGCAAGGCCGACGGCTACCATAAACGGTGCTAACACAGGCGCCAATAAATAAATTAGCCAACTCATAACAATTACTAACACTAACCATAGCCATTTTTGCGAATCTGTCATTTTATTCATTATCCTTCTTAAATCGCCACGCTTTTTCGCCCCACGTCATCACATAACCTAACCCGCTTAATACTGTCGTAAACAATACTGCATAAATCATCATATCAAGAAAAACAGGTGGCATAACTAAAACACTCTTATGGATTAATATAACGACCACTAACAAAATTTGCATCAACGTATTTATTTTACTTATCCATGATGGTGAGGCGCTGACTTTTTCGACCTGGAAATAATAAACTATCCCACCGCAGACAATTAGGACATCACGAAGAATTACAACCAACAATAACCAAAGAGGAATTAGACCCAACCAGGTTAAAGTGCAATACGCAGAAACCTGCATAGCTTTATCCGCCAGAGGGTCAAGCCACCCCCCCAGATCACTGCCCCAGTGATATTTTCTTGCCAGGTAACCATCTAGTGCATCAGATAACCCGGCAACAATAAACAACCCCAATGCATAATGGTATTGCTCATTCAGTAAAAACCAGACAACAGGTGCAATTAAAAGCAACCTTATAAAACTGATCAGATTTGGAATATCACTTTTTTTCACAGTTTAAGGCGATAATTAATAGTTATAACAGGAGGTGTAATTTCTAAAACAGTTTTATCCTCAGGTGCAGCACTTACATTAGGTACGGTATTTATATTAGGCGCGGTATTTACATTGACAACGGGTTGAATTGGCAGGATTTCATCATCAATCAATAACCGCTGCTCCAGAGCCAGCACTTGTTTTAACCCTTCGAGAGTACCGCTGATTTCTAAAGCAAACGTCGCATAACCTTGTTCAAAACTAATCGGATGAAATCGTGTAATCAATGATAAATTTGAAAGGTATTGACTCGCTTTTGCATATGAATCCAACGAATTAATTGCTGCTATTTTTAAATGAAACTGACCATCATTATGCGCACTTTTCATTGCATATCGACTAGCCATTAAGTCACCTAATCCATCAAAACCAACTGCGACGACCTTATCAATCTTTGCACCTGTGCCTGACCAATGTTGCTCACCTAATGTTGATAACATTGTCCAGCGAGACGCCCAGCCTTTAGCCACAGGAAATACCCGCCCTACTAAAATATTTTCAGTCGCATACCTTGTGGATGCTTTTTTTATCGACCCTGAAAAACCACCCCAAATATCACCAACTCTAACTTTTCGCTGATCTTCAAGATCCATTAAAGGGACTAACACTGGAACGCCTCTTCGACGTGCATGCGTTAATACTGATAGATAGGTACTATTTTCTTCATTTGCAGTTAGCAATTGCCTGCCATTCTGATCTTGAATAACAATCCATACCAGCGTCTCAGGCCGAGTACTGCCCCATAACGGCAATTGTTGTTCACGTAATAATTTTTGTATTGCCTTACGGTTAAATCGTATCCATAAAATAAGATCAGGTTTTTGTTTAGGTTTCAGGTCAGGATTAACACTTTCGCGATACCTGTATTGTTCAACATAAGTCGAGGCACGGTCTAATACGCTCATGAACTGACCAAATTCTTCCAAAGCCTGGGAACCTGTTAAACGCGTAATTAGATCTGACAATCCCGTCCTTAGGGCGCGTCTACGTTCTTGCCTGGCCTGATTACTAACTGGGACTTCAACTTCATACAAACCTTTAACCTGTACAGCCGCACTCACACTCGTCACTGACATGCATGAAATAACTAAAAACAGGCTCCATTGACCAAATAACTGTCTTATTAATACTCGCATAAACTCGATTCATTCATAATAAAATGATTAAACATACCCACTAAAGGCTCTTACAGTGTAAAATAACATAATTTTGCGTTATACCACTATGCCAGTGGTGCATGCATTTATAATTCATTACCAATTAAAGACAGGAGATGTGAACCGTGACTCAGGATTCCAGCAACAGCGAATCGAACCAAACTTCTAAATCACTCAACTACCGTGATGCCGGAGTTGATATTGATGCTGGGAACGCTCTAATTGAACGCATAAAACCTATTGCAAAACAAACATTTAGACCTGGCGTATTAACTGGGCTCGGCGGCTTTGGTGCTTTATTTGAATTGCCGTTAGACAAATACAAAAAACCCGTGCTTGTCTCTGGTACAGATGGTGTCGGCACCAAATTAAAATTAGCCATAGAAATGAACAAACATGACACCATTGGCATCGACCTGGTAGCCATGTGCGTCAACGACCTGATCGTCGGTGGCGCGGAACCCTTATTCTTCCTTGATTATTATGCAACTGGCGCATTAGATGTCGATGCAGCCGCATCCGTCATGACCGGAATCGGTAAAGGCTGTGAAATGTCAGGGGCTGCGCTTACTGGCGGTGAAACGGCAGAAATGCCCGGCATGTATGCGACAGAGGATTATGATCTGGCTGGTTTCTGCGTTGGCATTGTTGATAAAGACAATATTATTGATGGTTCACAAGTCCAGCCGGGTGATGTCCTCATTGGCCTGGCTTCATCAGGCCCTCATTCAAATGGATACTCATTAATCAGAAAAGTCATTGAACATAGCAACGCACAACTAGACCAGCCTTTTGGCAGCCAGACACTGGGAGAAACATTACTTGAGCCCACCCGAATCTACGTTAAACCTCTGCTCAAGTTATTTGAACAAGTAAACGTACATGCGCTTGCACATATTACCGGCGGCGGTTTAACAGAAAACTTACCACGCGTGATGCCTGACAATACTGTAGCCAAAATTGATCGTTCAGGCTGGACTCGTCCTGCAATCTTCGACTGGTTACAAGAACAAGGTAATATCAAAGATGAAGACATGTTCCTGACCTTCAATTGTGGTATTGGCATGGTTCTCTGTGTTGCAGCAAACGATGTAGATCAAACCTTGGCACTATTAAAGCAAGAAGGTGAAACTGCCAGTGTCATAGGTAAAATTGATCAAGCCGATGGTGGCGATCAGGTTCAAATCAGTTAACTATTATGAGTCAGGATAAACTACCCGTTGTTATATTGATTTCCGGCCGAGGCAGTAACATGCAGGCCATCATTGATGCGTGGCAATCTAACAACCTGGACATTGAAATCAACGCCGTTATCAGTAACCGTCCTGATGCAGCCGGCCTCAAGCTTGCCGAAAAGGCAGGGTTAAAAACTATCGTTATCAATCACCAGGACTTTGGCAGCCGCGAAGCCTTTGACCTGGCACTCATGAAAGAAATAGATGAATATGAACCTGCACTTGTCATTCTGGCAGGTTTTATGCGGATTCTGAACGATAATTTTGTTAACCACTATCTTGGACGTATGTTCAATATCCACCCATCTCTATTACCCAAATACCCTGGACTTAACACCCATCAACGAGCACTAAATGGCAAAGATGATATTCATGGTGCGAGTATACATTTTGTTACAACGGAACTGGACGGCGGCCCTGTTGTCATACAAGTTAAGGTTCCAGTTAAACCTGATGATGATGCTGATAGTCTGGCAGCGCGTGTACTGGTGCAAGAACATAAAATATATTGTCTGGCTATACAGTGGTATGCTGAAAAAAGGCTGCAGTTAGACAATAATAAGATAGTATTGGATGGAAAGGTATTCACTCAGCCTTATTTATACGAAGCTGGTTAATACCTACCGATATATTTAATCAAGGGCAATGTAATGAAATATTTAATCTCCACACTTCTGCTGCTTGGCCCATTATTCACTCACCCTGTTCTTGCCGCCTACCCAGCAGAGTTCAATGTTACCTATCAATTAAAAAAAATCGGTTTAATCGCCGCTGAAACCGTTATTACACTCAATAAAAAAGATAATGACACCTGGGTTTACCAAAGCCACACAGAAACGAAAGGCCTCGTATCATTATTTCGCAAAGATAAGATTATCGAAAAAACAACCCTTAAACGCTTTTCTGATGAGATGAAACCAACATCCTATGATTACATTCATGAAGGCAGCAAAAAAAACCGTAACCAATCCATTGCTTTTGACTGGAAAAATAAAACCGCGAAAACAGTCATAAAAGGTCATGAAAATAACATCACCATTTCAGATGACGCTATTGATAACTTTTCATTACAACTAAAAATAATGAAAGACTTAAATGAAGGGAAATTACAACTCGCATACAACATCGTTAACAAAGGAAAACTCAAGTCTTATAAATTTGAAATGCTTGGGAAAGAAACCATAGACACACCCATTGGCGAATTAAATACTACAAAAATAAAACGTACGAGAAAAAATGGAAAACGAACAACCATAATGTGGCTCTCACCTGAGTTACATTACCTGCCCGTTAAAATTCAACATCTGGAAAAAGACGGAACTGACTTTTCTCTGAAAATAAGTCAAATTAGTGGACCAATCACGAAAGGTAAAAAATACGGCGAAATAATCGAAGAAGAAGATGACTGACATTGCATGTCCTTCTATGAACGCTATATTCTACCTGAACTCATTCACTTCATTTGTAGTCGCAAACAGTTTCAGGAAAACCGCCAAACCATATTAAAACATGCAAAAGGAACTGTACTTGATATCGGCATGGGTTCTGGCACCAATCTTCCATTACTCAGCAACTCAAATGTAAAACATATTATCGGCCTCGAACCTTCAGAACGTCTGCGTGAAAAAGCATTAAGTACGGCAGAAAAAAATAACCTGTGCATAGAAACAATCCCATATGGCGCCGAAGATATTCCTCTTGAAAAACATTCTATTGATAGCGCTATACTCACTTTCACCATGTGCACTATTCCTGACATTGATGCCGCATTGAAAGAAATTAATCGCGTATTAAAACCTGGTGGACAATTACTTTTTTGTGAACATGGGCGTGCGCCAGAAAAAAATATACAAAAATGGCAGAATCGTTTAAACCCAACATGGAAGAAGAT
>Ga0316205_10004853_pt1 | contig 11469 bp, 11 predicted proteins | sample 3monthpyrite_MG_FD_204941 | JGI IMG/M metagenome (GOLD analysis project Ga0316205, IMG submission 204941) | Microbial mat bacterial communities from mineral coupon in-situ incubated in ocean water Damariscotta River, Maine, United States -... | ecosystem: Environmental > Aquatic > Marine >... | reverse complement strand
CCACGCCCATTACAACCTTCCGCTGATCCATGCGCAGGAGCAGGAACGGTTCCTCGGCGCGCTTGACGGGGTCAGCGATCCCGAAACCAAGCGCAAGATCATCGGCGGTCTTTTCATCGAGGTATTCGAAGAGCATGCAGCCGCCATCGGTGGGGCTGAGTTTCTTGCCCAGGGCACGCTTTATCCCGATGTTATCGAGTCTGTCAGTTTCTCGGGCGGACCCTCGGTCACGATCAAATCACACCACAATGTCGGCGGCCTGCCCGAACGTATGAACATGGGTCTGGTTGAACCATTGCGTGAATTGTTCAAGGACGAGGTGCGCCAGCTCGGACGCGAATTGGGGCTGCCCGAGAGCTTTATTCGCCGACACCCCTTTCCGGGTCCGGGCCTTGCGATCCGCTGCCCGGGCGAGATTACCCGCGCCAAGCTCGACATCCTGCGCGAGGCCGACGCGGTCTATATCGACCAGATCCGCAAGCACGGTCTTTATGACGAAATCTGGCAAGCCTTCGTGGCCATTCTGCCCGTCCGCACCGTGGGTGTCATGGGCGACGGCCGAACCTATGACTTCGCGTGCGCTTTACGGGCCGTCACCTCGGTCGATGGCATGACTGCCGATTACTATCCCTTCAGCCACGAGTTCCTTGGCGAGACCGCAACGCGGATCATCAACGAGGTGCCAGGGATCAACCGGGTGACTTACGACATCACATCGAAACCGCCCGGTACCATTGAATGGGAATAGCTTAAAACTGACACTGAATGAACGCGCCCGGTCCTGAACCCGGCGCGTTTTTTTGTGCGCGACCTTCGAAACCAATCTGGAACATTTGCGAACAAATTGGGTGAAACCGACAATATCGGTTTTCCCTCGTTCGGTTCCGACAAGATCGACGATCATGTTCTGTTCTCGCGTTTTTATCAGAATTCATGTGAATTTTGAAATGTTTTCGTCTACCTTATTACCATTAACATTCTGTGATAAAACGTTTTTTATTCCGAATTGATGTGCGGGCTTAAGTTCAAGCGAAACACCACCTTAACAATCGAACATGCCATTGGCTCCTTCCCAAGGCACATGAATGTTCTGGCGGGACGCCTTGCCTTTTTCACGTTGTTCGGCCTAGGTCACCTGAGCCTTCCCCGGACCAGGACACGAGGTTTGAGCGAGTTGCATTCACCGGCCAACACGAACCAGACCGCGCGGCACCCGGTCGCCGTGGCATCGTTGTGGATGGTTGGAGCGATCCTGTCGTTTTCCGCCATGGCCGTCGCGGGACGTTCGCTCAGCAACTTGCATGACACGTTCGAGATCATGCTTTTCCGCTCGATCTTCGGCGTGGCCATCGTTGTCGCAATCGCACTTTACGCGGGCACGCTTGGCCAGATCCGGACACGTCGGCTGGGCACCCATTTCCTGCGAAACGTCTTCCATTTCACCGGCCAGAACCTGTGGTTCTACGCGCTGACTCTGATCCCGCTGGCCCAGGTCTTTGCGCTTGAATTCACCACGCCGCTTTGGGTGATGCTGATCGCGGCCCTGTTCCTGGGCGAGCGGATCACCCGCTTGCGGCTGATCTCTGCCATGATCGGCTTCGTTGGCATTCTGATCGTTACCCGCCCCTTCGCGGGTACACTGGAAACCGGAGTTTTTTTTGCAGCCGGATCGGCGGTCGGATTTGCCGGCGCTGCCATCGGCACCAAGATGCTGACACGGACCGATTCCGTCACCTGCATCCTGTTCTGGCTGACCACGATGCAGACGGTGTTCGGGTTGCTCATGGCGGGTTATGACGGCCAGATCACCACCCCGACATTGCAGACTTTACCCTGGCTGGCCCTGATCGGAATCTGCGGTCTGATCGCGCATTTCTGCCTGACCACGGCCTTAAGCCTGGCACCCGCCTCGGTCATCACTCCGGTTGATTTCTTGCGCCTGCCCATCATCGCGGTGATCGGAATGCTGGTGTATTCCGAGGCGCTGGATCCGTGGGTTTTTATCGGCGGCGTTTTGATTTTTGCCGGCAATTATTTCAACATCCGGGGTGAGACCCGCATCAAGGCTACCGCAGGTTAGACGCCGAAACGTTCATTAGCTTTTGACGAAACAGCCGCGCCTTGTTAGGCCGCCACCTGTCGATTGCCGGAGACCGCCATGCCACTGCCCTCGCCCGATGACTGGTCAGCATCGCCCCAGAAACATGTGCTCGTCTTCGGTATGTCCGGACTGGGCAAAACGCGAATTGCCCGCCTGTTGCGCGACAACGGCAACTGGTTTCACTACTCGATAGATTTTCGCATCGGCACGCGCTATATGGGCGAATACATTGCTGACAATTTCAAACGCGAAGCCATGAAAATCCCGCTGTTGCAGGAGCTTCTGCTGTCTGACAGCGTGGCCATCCAGTCCAACATCACGTTCGAGAACCTCGCCCCCCTGTCGACCTATCTCGGCAAGCCGGGCGATCCGGAAAAGGGCGGGCTGGCCTTTGACGCCTATCTTGAACGTCAAGAGCAGCATCGGGTCGCTGAAATCGCCAGTTTGCTCGACACGCGCCGGTTCATCAAACGGGCGAAAGATCTTTATGGCTATGACAATTTCATTTGCGACAGCGGCGGGTCGATCTGCGAGGTGGTCGATCCTGACAACCCGGATGACCCGGTGTTGAACGCTCTGGCCGAAGATCACGTCATGGTCTGGATCAAGGGCACAGAAGCCCATACCGACGAGTTGATCCGTCGGTTCGACCGCGCACCGAAGCCCATGTACTACCAGCCCGACTTCCTGCGCGCCGCCTGGGCAGAGTACCTGGAGACGACCGGAGAAGCGCCCGACCGGGTCGATCCGGACGCATTCGTCCGCTGGACATTTGCCCGTGCCCTGGCCCACCGCCAGCCGCGCTATGCGGCCATGGCGAAAAACTGGGGCGTGACAGTGCTGGCCGAGGATGTCGAAGCCATCCGCAGCGCTCAGGACTTCACGGCACTGGTTTCCGCAGCCCTTGGAAGACAGACGACGCGCACCTAATTTCTGCTGTTCAATAGGACTGGACCCAATTCATGCCGATCAAGATCCCCGCCAATCTTCCCGCTTTCGACGTTCTGAGCGCCGAAGGTGTGATGGTCATGGATCTCGACCGAGCTGAAAGGCAGGATATTCGCGCGTTGCAAATCGGGCTTGTGAACCTGATGCCGAAGAAGATTCAGACCGAGATCCAGTTCTCACGTCTCATCGGCGCGACACCGCTTCAGATCGAATTGACCCTGATCCGCATGTCCGATCACGAGGCCAAGAACACCGCCGCCGAACACATGGAAACATTCTATCAACCGTTCTCGGCCGTGCAGTCGCGCAAGTTTGACGGCATCATCATCACAGGTGCACCAATCGAACATCTGCCGTTTGAAGAGGTCACCTATTGGCAGGAGCTGAAGACGCTGTTCGACTGGACTCAGACCCATGTGACTTCAACAATGGGTGTTTGCTGGGGCGGGATGGCGATGATCCATCACTTTCACGGTGTGGACAAACACATGCTGAACGAAAAGGCATTCGGGTGTTTTCGCCATGACAATCTGGCCCCTGCATCGCCGCTGCTTAACGGGTTCTCGGACGACCTGCTGATCCCGGTCAGCCGCTGGACCGAAATGCGCAAACCGGAGATCGAGGCCCGGTACGGGCTGCGCACACTTCTGGCATCAGATGAGGTCGGCCCCTGTCTCGTCGAAGATAGTAACCACAATGCCTTCTATATTTTCAACCACTTGGAGTACGACTCTGATACGTTGAAACAGGAATATGACCGGGACGTTGCAGAGGGTGCGCAGATCGAAGTTCCGATCAATTACTATCCCGATGACAACCCGGCGCGGATGCCGAAAAACCGCTGGCGCTCGCATGCGCATCTTTTGTATGGCAACTGGCTTCATCACGTTTACGACGCGACCCCCTACGACATCTCGTCCATTGGGTCCAAGCGCGGCTGACGCCACGCCGCAAGCCAGTGCGCGATTGCCTTGGAGCCGGGTTCCGGGCTACCCAGTTAAGAGACGTGAGAAAGGTCGTGCGATGAATTTGCCTTTTGACGGAGCCATCAGCGAATTTGCCGAATCCGGTGCGCCGCAACAGGTCCGCGATGCTCTGGCTACAGCAAAAAAAGGCAGGATCATCACGCGCGATTATCCCTTTGCCAAACGGATGAGCACCAAGCTGTACGAGGCCGAACTGTACCGGCTTCAGATTGAACTGGTGAAACTTCAGGTCTGGGCCAAGGAAACCGGCGCACGGATATGCGTTCTGTTCGAAGGTCGTGATGCCGCCGGTAAAGGTGGTACTATCAAGCGGTTCCGGGAGTATCTTAATCCAAGATCAGCGCGGGTTGTGGCCCTTTCCAAACCATCTGATCGCGAAATGTCCGAGTGGTATTTCCAACGCTATGTTCGCGAACTGCCCTCAGGCGGTGAAATCGTTTTCTTCGATCGCTCGTGGTACAATCGCGGCGTGGTGGAAGATGTGTTCGGGTTTTGCAGCCCGGAACAGCGTCAAACCTTCTTTCGTCAGCTTCCCGAATACGAAGCGATGCTGGTCGATGAGGGCATTCATCTGGTGAAAATCTGGCTCACGGTGGGTCGTGCAGAACAGCTGCGCAGGATCCTGGCGCGTGAGAACGATCCGCTGAAACAGTGGAAGCTGAGCTGGATCGATGTGGAAGGGCTGAAAAAATGGGACGACTACACCCATGCCATCGCCGAAACTTTTGAACGCAGCCACAGCAAGACCGCGCCCTGGACCGTGATCCGTTCGGATGACAAGAAACGCGCCCGGATTGCGGCGATTTCGTCGGTTTTGTCGGGATTGGACTATGCCCGCAAGGACATCAGCGCCATTCCGACCCCGGATCCCCGCATGTGTGCGGGCCCCGAGATTTGGCCGTTCAAGGATGCCTAAACGCGGCTACCATCACGGAAACTTGCGCCAGGGACTCGTTGATGCGGCGCTGGTTCTGATCGAGCAAAAGGGCCCGACAGGATTTACACTATCCGAAGCCGCCAAGATCGCCGGGGTAACGCCAGCGGCCGTCTACAGGCACTTTTCGGGGCGTGAAGAACTGATCGTCGAAGCGGCGTTGCAGGGACATGCAATCTTTTCGGACCTGATGGAATTCGCTCTGAGCCGGGATCACCCTTCGGACCTGGCCGCGTTCGAGGCCACCGGGCGGGCCTATCTCGCCTTCGCTCGCAAGTACCCTGGGCACTACATGGCAATGTTCGAAAGTGGCATTTCCAGCAACGCGACACCGGAACTGGCTGCCGCGGTTCAACGCTCCAGCAGTGTGTTGGAGAAAGCCGCCGCGGCACTTTCAAGCCACATTCCCGAAGACAAGCGCCCCCCAGCGGCGATGTTTTCGGCCCATATCTGGGCGATGAGCCACGGCGTCGTGGAACTTTTCGCACGCGGTGCTCCTGGCTCGCGCTCGCCTTATTCGCCCGAGGACCTGCTGGAATCCGGGATCGGCATCTACCTGCGCGGGCTTGGGCTTCTGCCCCCCGACGCCTGACTCATTTCTGCTTGCTTGTCGCCACTTTGATCAGTTCGACGCTGTGAACCGCTTCGGGTCGCCTGATAGTTATCTTCAACTGTTACTTGAACTATTAAGTGACGTAAGTCTTTGGTTATTAACTGTTTACTATCCCTACCGGCTGACAATGAACTGCAAACATCACCTTTCCTCAAGTAATAGATCAACCCAAATTTGCCGGACAGTGCTTTATGTGATACATTGAGCAGGTTCATGATGGATGGAGGATGTCGATCAATTACAACCGCTTGTCCGGGTTCGATTTTAGTCGAATCGACCGGATTCTCGGGCGGACTCGGTAGAAAGGGCCACGCCGTTGGTTTTTGCAGCCAATTGCGACTGAAAACGCTCAAACCAGATGAGTAGCCAATAGTCCCGGCGTGAGCGCAGAGCGGATGATTTGGTTTTCCGGTAGTGCGACAGAAACAGATATGGGCCGTGTTTCGGGTCGGTCGCGACCAGGAAATGTTGGAACATGGATTCCAGAAGAACGCCGGACGTAGGGTAAAAACTCCATATGTTGGTGAGTTTGTATTTATGTTCACTGACATCAAATAATTCTTGGGAAACGATTGCTCACGGTTGAATTCGTTATCAATTCCCTAAATCGCGCACAGCCAAATACGAAAAAACCGCGCTCCCTTTTCGGAAACGCGGTTTCTTGTCGAATGTGATGATGGTGTGTCGCTGATTACCGCTTGGAGAACTGGAAGCTCCGGCGGGCTTTGCGCTTGCCGAACTTTTTGCGCTCTACGACACGGCTGTCGCGGGTCAGGAAACCGGCTGCTTTCAGCGCGGATCGCAGCGACGGATCGTAGAGCTGCAATGCTTTTGACACGCCATGACGCACAGCGCCCGCCTGCCCCGACAGACCGCCACCTTTAACAGTGGCCATCACGTCGAACTGATCTTCAACACCGGCCACCTGGAATGGTTGACGCAGGATCATCTGAAGAACGGGGCGTGCAAAATACACCGGCATGTCTTTGCCGTTTACCGTGACCCGGCCCGAGCCCGGCTTGATCCAGACCCGCGCGACGGCGTCTTTCCGTTTGCCAGTCGCATAGGACCGGCCAAGTGAGTCACGGACAGGTTCGCGATTCAGCGAGGCGACTGCATCGACGGGTGCCGCGGCTTCAACGCCGGTGACCACGCTTTGCAACTCGTCCAGAGATTTGATTTCGTCTGCCATGGTCGTTAGCTCCGCGTGTTCTTGGAATTCATCGACTTGACGTCGAGCACTTCGGGGGACTGGGCCTCGTGCGGGTGCTCTGCCCCGGCATAGATGCGCAGGTTGGTCATCTGCTGCCGTGACAGCGGACCGCCGGGCAGCATGCGCTGTACGGCTTTGGTCAGAACGCGCTCGGGATACTCGCCTTCTAGGATCTCGCGGGCGGTCCGGCTTTTGATGCCGCCGGGGTGACCCGTGTGACGATAGTAAATCTTGCCGTCACGCTTGTTGCCGGTCATCTGGACCTTGTCAGCGTTTACGACAATCACGTTGTCGCCCATATCCATATGGGGAGTGAAGGACGCCTTGTGCTTGCCGCGCAGGCGCATGGCGATGATCGAGGCGAGACGGCCCAGAACAACGCCCTCGGCGTCGATCAGGATCCATTTCTTGTCGATATCCGCCGGTTTTGCGGTGTAGGTTTTCATGTGTCTTCCCTAAAGAAAAAGCGGGGTGCGCGCTGCGCCCCCTCTCTCGGATGGCAGTGTTCTACGGCATCTGCTCATCGCGTCAATGCCTTAGTTTCTGTTTTATAGTAGCAAAATCAATGCGTTACAAATTAGGTATTATTTTACCCCATTGTGTGTCCGAATTAAAATCGAAAAATGGCTCACGCGGTGCACAAAACGCTTGATCGAGCCATCGCCGCCTATTAGGTGCCCCCAACACTCAAAGGGACGATCCCAACCCAAACACGTTTTGGGGGGCGCTAAGGAACCTTTGGATTTTCTACTGGATTGGAGGGGCACGTATGGAAAACGTCAACCGCTTCCAACTGGGGACAGGTCTGAAGACAGCCGCCCAAACGGAAGGTTTCTGCCGTGGAGCGAACATCAACGCTCCCAAACTTGAGCTGGTGTCCGGCACCGATGTGCTGAATGAGGATCGTGAGGATCATTTCATTCGTCGTGACGGCGAAGTATTCGCGGGCACGCACCTGATTATCGAGATCGAGAACGGCGAAGGCCTGGACGACGAGGCGCGCATTCAGCAAGCCTTTCGTGACTGTGTTGACGAATGCGGGGCCACGCTCTTGCATATCCACACGCATAAATTCAGCCCCCAGGGTGTTTCAGGCGTGGCTGTGCTCGCGGAAAGTCACATTTCCTGCCACACTTGGCCCGAGATCGGTTACGGCGCATTCGACGTGTTCATGTGCGGTGACGCACGGCCGGAACGGGCTGTCGATGTGTTGAAGGCGGCATTTGGAGCGTGCAATGTGCATGTGCGCGAACTTCGCCGGGGGGAAGGACTGGTGGCCGAGGCCCTGGCGTGAGTGGTTGGTTTCACGAGAGCCTGCATAAAGGGTATGCTCAGTCCCTGGAAATCGGGCGGGTGATTTATGACAGTGAAACCAATCACCAGCGGCTTGTCGTGTTCGAAAATTCCCGCTTTGGCCGTGTCCTGACGCTCGACGATGTGGTGCAGACCACCGAGGGCGACAACGCGATTTACCACGAGATGATGACGCATGTGCCCCTGTTTGCCCATGGAGCGGCAGCGCGCGTGCTGATCGTTGGTGGTGGCGACGGCGGTATGTTGCGCGAGGTGTTGCGGCACAAATCGGTTGCCCATGTCACCATGGTGGAAATCGACGCCGGAGTTGTAGAATTCTCCAAGAACTACCTGCCGAAGCTGAGTCAGGGTGCCTTTGACGACCCGCGCCTGCATCTGGTGATAGACGATGGCGCTGACTTCCTGCGCGCTTCTGACCAGACATGGGACGTCATCATTGTCGACAGCACCGATCCGATCGGACCGGGTGAGAATTTGTTCACAGACACGTTTTATGGCCACGCAAAGCAGTGCATGCGCGCGGGCGGGATACTCGTCACCCAGAACGGCGTTCCCTTCATGCAGGGCGACGAGCTGACCAACACGCTTAGGGCCTTCAAGGCGCTGTTCAGCGATTGGGGGGCCTACACGGCGACGGTCCCGACCTATGCGGGCGGTCCCATGGCCTTTGGCTGGGGCACGGACGGAAACGCGCGCTCGGTTTCTTTGGAAGTACTGGAAGCCCGGTTCACCGCGGCGGGCTTTGACACAGAGTATTATACGCCTGCCGTGCACAAAGCGGCTTTCGCCCTGCCCCGCTATATCGAGCGGTTGCTACCCTGAACCTTTGAAATCACGTCATTTCCGCCGGATCGGAAGGGGTCCTGTCGGCACGTGCCCCGTGGGCGGTTATGGCCAGCGCGAGGTCTTGGCTCAAATCCCGTAAAGCGCGCTGAACTTGGCGTCGAGGTAATTCAAAAGCGGCTGTTCGTCCGGCTCGGCTCCCGTGGCGCGGGTGATGACCTCGCGTGGCGCATATAGCCCGCCGTACTGATGCACGTTCTCGCGCAACCAGGCCAGAGGAGCGCGGGTATCCCCTTGCCGCAGTCCTGCGTCGTAGTCGGGAACCGCCTTGTTCAGCGCTTCAAACAGGCAACCGGCATAAACATTGCCCAGTGAATAGGTCGGGAAATAGCCAAACAGGCCAACCGACCAGTGCACATCCTGCAATAACCCGTTGGACGGCTTGTCCACAGCGATGCCGAAATCTGCCCTGAACCGGGTGTTCCACGCCTCTTCCAGATCGCCCACGTCCAGGCTTCCCTGAATGATCTGCCGTTCCAGCGCAAAGCGCAGCATGACGTGCAGGTTGTACTGAATTTCGTCGGATTCGGTTCGGATATAGCTGGGTGAAACCCGGTTCACGGCACGATAGAAGTCACGCGCCGAGCCGATCCCGAAATCGCCAAACACGCCATTCATGCGGGAGTAAAGCCACCCGGTAAATGCCTCGCCGCGCCCCAACTGATTCTCGTAAATCCGGCTCTGGCTTTCATGGACCCCCATAGACACACCGCGCCCCAAGGGCGTCAGCAGAAAGTCATCCGAGATGTTCTGTTCATATGTGGCGTGCCCGATTTCGTGAATTGTCGAGTAAAAACAGTTGAACGGATCGGATTCCGACACGCGGGTCGTGATCCGCACATCCTGACCCGAGCCGGAACTGAAGGGGTGAACAGCCCGGTCGATCCGCCCGGTATTCATGTCATACCCAAATGCGAGCGCGAGTTCGCGGGCCAGTTCTGCCTGCAATTTTTCGGGGAAATGCCCGGCAAGCGGTGCCGGCTGGTTCTCTGCGCCCAGAATCTTTTCCCGCAGCGAAACTAGCCGGGGTCGCATACGCGCAAAAAGCGTCTCGATCTCTTGCCCGGTGGTGCCCGGCTCGTAGTCGTCCAGCAACGCATCGTAAAGCGGGCGGCCATCGGCAATGGCGGCCGCCTCCTCTCGACGCAGGGCGACCACTTCGCCAAGCGTTGGCAAGAAGGCCGCGACATCTTCGTTCGCGCGTGCCTCGGCCCAGATGCCCTGTGCCTTGCTGGTCACGCTGGCGATTTCGGACGCAAGCCGCACGGGAACCTTGACGGTGCGTTCATAGCTGCGGCGGATTTCGCGGATTTGCGCCTTTGCCACCTGGGTCGCTGGAACTGCCCTCTCAAGCCAGTCGCCGATGCGCGGATCTGTACGCCGCGCGTGCAGCACGGATTCAATCGCTGCCATTTCCTCGGCCCGCTGTTCAGCGGCCCCGCGCGGCATCACTGTTTCCTGATCCCAGCCCAGCCGTCCAGAGATCGCGGCCAGCGCTTGGGTTGTGCGCTGGAACGCCATCAGGTCGTCGAATGCGGTCATTTCAACGGCCCCGAATGGATTGAACTTGGGGGTATTTCGCAAAGAACAGGGCCCGCAAGGTCAGCACGATCAGCGCGACAGCACCAAGTTGATGGGCGATGGCCCAGGTCCATAATGCGCCGTACAAGACGGTGACGATGCCCAGCAGGACTTGCACCAGCAACGTCGCCGCGAACATCCGATATGCGCCGCGCGTAACAGGGTTGGGATTTCGCCGGCTCCGCCACCAGGTCAAAGCGCCCAGCACCACCAGCAAATACCCGAATACCCGGTGATTGAACTGCACAAGCCCGGCATTTTCGAAGAAATTGCGCCATCCCGGCACGATTTCAAACGGATCGGGGGGAATGAACTGCCCCGCCATCATCGGCCAGTCGCCAAAACTGCGCCCCGCATCGATCCCCGCGACAAGCGCGCCCAGCAGCAACTGCACGCCGGTCAAAACCAGCACCAGCCGTGTCGAGTTCATCAGCGGCTTGTCCCCCTGCCGTCGCGCCTGCAACAACTCGCGCTCGGACCGCCCCAGTTTCAGCACGAACCAGGCAATCAGACCAAGGATCAGGAAAGCCAGTCCCAGATGGGTCGCAAGACGGTACGAGGCGACATCCAGCATCGTGCCGGTCAACCCCGAGGCCACCATCCACCAGCCAATAGCCCCTTGCAATCCGCCCAGCACCCCCAACAGCAGCAGTCGTCCGGTCCAGCCGGGAGGGATTTTCCGGGCGATCAGGAACCCGAAGAAACCAACCGACCAGACAAGGCCGATGACCCGTCCAAGCTGGCGATGTCCCCATTCCCACCAATAGATGAACTGGAATTCACCAAGGCTCATCCCCTTGTTCTGCAACTGGTATTCGGGAATTTCGCGATACTTGTCGAACGCGGCCTGCCAGGCGGATTCCGTCATTGGTGGCAGAGCGCCAGCTATGGGCCGCCATTCGGTGATCGACAGGCCAGAGTCGGTCAATCGGGTCA
>Ga0316205_10004851_pt1 | contig 11472 bp, 4 predicted proteins | sample 3monthpyrite_MG_FD_204941 | JGI IMG/M metagenome (GOLD analysis project Ga0316205, IMG submission 204941) | Microbial mat bacterial communities from mineral coupon in-situ incubated in ocean water Damariscotta River, Maine, United States -... | ecosystem: Environmental > Aquatic > Marine >... | reverse complement strand
ATTTAAACGCTGAATCAGTTCTTCCCCCTCGGATTCGCTGAGATCCAGCTTTTCTGGCGTTGGCTCGCTTTTTTTCATGGCGGACACCCTACACGATGATTGCGCGGTTTTCAAGCAATTCGTGCCGTTTTTATTAATCAAACTTGTTTTTATTATATCATTGCTATGCCTACCCTTGAGTGCGCTTGCCTTTGACACCGATGCGGATGGAGTGGCTGATACCGTTGACAACTGTCCAGCCGTTGGCAATGCCTTGCAATTCGATGACGATGGCGATAGTGTCGGCAATCTGTGCGATAACTGCTTTACGCTCGACAACGCAGATCAGCGTGATACAGACAATGATGGCTTCGGTAATCGTTGTGATGCCGATTTGAATAACGACAACATTGTCAATACGACGGATCTTGCCTTGTTCAAACAACGTTTTGGCACCACCGATCCTGATGCGGATATTAGCGGTGACGGTATCGTTAATGTCACCGATTTAGCGCTTTTCAAACAACTCTTTGGCAGTAAACCGGGTCCCTCGCCTAAACCTCAAGCAACCGTTACCGAGGCATTGGATTTTGGCGATATTTTGATTGGTGGCTCAGCAACTGGCAGTGTATCAGTCGGAAATACCGGTAACGCGCCACTGGATATTAGCTCGATAAGCACAATCGAACCCTTCACGGTATTTGCACCAACAGCATTCACCATCCCCAATGGCGGTGCCGATCGCAGTGTTAGCGTTGGTTTTTCTCCATCGACAGAAGGTATTTTTTCGGAGACATTAACTCTTGTCAGCAATGCCGACAGTCTGACAACGATTACAGTGACTGGTCGTGGTGTGTTACCGACCGAACCCGGTGATGTTGACGTGGTGACCCGCCTGGAATTCGGAAATATTGAAGAAAGCCAAACCGCCGAGAAATTGCTCACTGTGAGCAATACCAGTAATGGCCCATTAACGGTGACCAATGCATCAAGCGATGACAGTTCCTTTACGGTAACTACCACCCCTGGCGAAAGCTTTCCACTCAGACTGAATCCCGGTGAAGCACGTAATCTCCAGGTGAGCTTGATACCTGCGGCGGGCAGTGCAGGTACAACACTGAGCGCCAATCTAACACTGCAAAGCGATGACCCCGACGAAGCGACGATAGCTATTTCATTACAAGGTGATATCAGCGCAACACTCCCTAGCGTACCGAATAATCCAGCGTTAAGCGCACGGGTACACTTTAACCCTTTTGATCTGATTACTGCGGCCACCTGTGCCAGTGTCGGTGGCCAAATCGAGTTTGGCACGGATTCGATGGGATCAAATAGTTATCAGGTGATGCTGACCGACCAAGGCGGCGCCTCGGTGACCAGCGCTGTTTTCTTCGCGCCTGAAGGTGCGGGTATGGGCACATTCAGTGACATCAACGCTTGCAGTCTAGCTGACGGTGTTATTTCGCTCAAGATTATTGCCACTGTCGATGGAACGATACTACCGGCTTTTGCAGGTACACCTGCGGTTAAAAATACGTCGACATTGGCAGCGCCTGTGCTGGACCCGCTAGAACCGGTCAGTATGTTATCAACCGTGCAAATTTGCGGCACCTCGCGTGCTAATACGACCGTTCGAATTGAAGGGGGTGCCAGCGCGGTATCGACAACGCTGGATTCTTTAACCACCGATTTTTGTCTTGACGTATCGCTGCGACACAATACCGAGAATACGTTGATTGCCTCAGCCATCGACGATTTGGCAGTGGCACCAAAACCGGTGGCTTCCGCACAACCGGTAAGCGTTGTTCATGTCGACCCTTCCGAGATTATTATTGCAGAAGCCAGTTCTCGGCCGCTGACGACCGAGGAAGTCGAGATCCTGGTGGATAACGGTGTCATTGATCTTGATGATCCATCGAATTTTAATGTATCGATGTTTACCGTGGTGCTGACCATTGGTTCTTTTCCGGTCACTATTACGCAACCGGTATCAGTACCGATAAATTCGGGTTCTAGTGGCAGCGGTGGTGGCGGTGGTGCATCAGGTGCGACTTCTGCCGCCAGTTATGGTGGTAGTATAAGCACGGGTTGGATACCTATGGCTAATCCTGAACCACTTCCTGCCGGTACACCACCGACACCGATTGAAGGCTGTACTACCGGCTGTTCACAAGTTGTCGTGATTTCGACACCCAGTGGCCAGACAATTCCAGGTGTTATTATTATTGATGGCCGCATCAAGACCTTGAAAGAGTTTTTTCAAGTCACGATTGCGATTCAAAATGCCTCGATAGATTTCACGCTGCTTGATATGGCAGCAATGGTCAATCTACCCGCCGGTCTATCGGCGGTGCGTGCAGGTTTGGGAACCGATGTCGCTAGCATTAATACCACCGGCGAGATCGATCAGCTCACGCTCGGCAGCATTGCTCCGGGGGCAACCGGCATTGGACAATTTATTATTCGTGGTGATGGTATTGGCACGCATGCGGTCGATGTCGATTTCAATGGTTTTCTGACGGGTGGCGGCATCACAAATCCTTTAGCGGTATCGGGTTCAGTGAGCACGACAGTGCAGGTCTTCGGCCCGCCGGAGTTGGATGTGGTGGTACACCATCCAAGTCGCGTTGATCTACCCGATGTCATCTTCGACGAGATTTACACACTGACGGTGGATATCACCAATACCTCGAATCGGCCAGCGCTGTATCCTAGTCTTGAAATGTTTGTCGGCGGTGACACACGGCTCGTCGATGCTGAGGGTAATCCCATACCCGAGTCAAATGAAGTGCGCAACTTTGGTCACATCGAACCGGGCGATACGGTATCGGCATCCTTTCTTGTGCAGTCATTAGTCGAAGGTGAAATTATCGCTTGCCAGGGGCTCGCGGCGGAAAATATCACCTTGACTGTTGACACGGGTCCGGAGGGTGCGGACTGTAACATCGCCAATACTTTTCCGGCCAATTTTCAACCATCACCCGCCGATGCACCACCAACCGTATTGGGCATCAATCCACTCAATGGCCAACCAAATATACCGGTAACAACATCGGTCGTTGCGACGTTTACACCGGAAAGTGCGTGTTTGGTCGTAGACACCTGGAGTAACATCGTCACCGCTCCCGTTGATCCCAATGATCTCTCCAAGGGCGATCAGGTGATTTCAGCAAATTTAGTCACACCGGGCACAATTTTCCTTGAAGAACTCGATACACTGGGGAATCCGGTACGCCACATTCCAGTGGACCTAACGACAGTGTCACCTCCGGCCGGTGGTACGACCATCGCAACCATGCGCCTGGGACTACCATCACCGAATACCCAGTTTTTTCTGCGTGACAACACTACATATCGTGCCACATTAAAAGGTGGCGTCAGTGGTATTTGCAGTGCAGCATCAGCGGCAACCATGGACAATGATTTTGTTTGGACTTTCAGTACTGAACAGACGTGTAATGGGTTAGGTACACCCCAAGCCACATTATTAGATCCAACCAACGGTGCTATTGATCGACCACTGAACCAGGCGATGGTACTGACCTTTACCGATCGCCTGGATCCAGCCACTTTGGCCTTTGATCCGGCCAATCTCGGAGCCAGCACCTTTAGTGTGTATGCCAATGCCTTGGAGTCGGCGGGCGATATTACGGGGGGTACAGCCGTTGCCGGTCAGGCCATTCTGAGTAATCTTAATCGTACCTTGACCTACACGCCAACAAGTAATTTGCCAGAAGGTGTACCAATCCATATCCGTTTAAGCAACGGCTTGCGTGATACCTGTGGTAACCCGTTGCAGACAGCGGCCAACGGGGTCGAATTATTCAGTTTTGCTACTCAGCCACCCGATACTCTGCCACCTGTTGCACCGGAGGTTAATCCGGTTCCTGAATTAACCAACCTGGCGAGTATTACGGTCAGTGGGGCGGCGGAAGCGTTAAGCACGGTAAGCGTCAGCGGTGGTGCGAGTACAGCGACGACCCAAGCGAGCAATTCAGGCCTGTTCAATGTTTCGGTATTACTGAATCTGGACCAATCCAACACCCTGCAGGTACAAGCCACGGATGCCTCAGGCAATGCTTCCCCCATCGTGAACATTGACGTCGATGGCAATGCCTTGGTTGTCACCAATGACAGCACCGCACCGGCGGTTAATGCGATTGCGCCGGCCAATGGCGCGACCAGTATCCCGCGTGATACGGTGATAACGGTCGGATTCAGTGAGCCAATTGATCCCGATACCGTTAACAGTTTAAATGTGACCGTCGATGGCGGAGCGGTGACGGGCACACTAGCCATGGACGGAGCCTCTGGTTTTGTTTTCACGCCAAGCAGTTTGTTAGACTTCAATCGCACTTATACCGTGCGGCTGCGAGCCAATGGTGTACGCGACCGCGCCAATAATGGTTTGACAAGTGATTTTGTAACAACATTTACCACTGAGAATTTTCCAGCCCCGACGCTGAATGATGTCACACCGCTGAGCGGAGTGCAGGGCACCACATTTGTGGTGACCTTTACGGGTACTGATCTGGCGACGGCTAATGGCATTGTCTCGACGAATCCAGGTATCAGCGGCACCATCACCACGGCCACCGATACCCAGGTCACGGCGCAGATTACCTTGGCATCGCTGGCGGTCACCGGAGTGACAACACTCGGGGTAACAACCTTAGGTGGTAGTGGTAGTGTGCCGTTTACGGTGATTCAGAAGTTGCCGGTTATTACTGAAATCGTACCTAATAGTGGTGTTCAGGGACAAACTATCACCGCTGAAATTCGCGGTAGTGGTTTAACCAATGTCAGCGAACTGAGCATCGACGATGTCGGTATCACATTAACCAATCGTGGTACGGGTGATGCCGATGATACGCGCATTGATGTTGAATTCGCGATTCAATTCACAGCACTTACTGGTTCCCGCACGGTAACGGTAATCACCGATGGAGGCACAACGACAGGTAGCTTCAACGTAGTGGCTAATCAACCACCCTTGGCCAATGCTGGCCTCGATCAAACGGTAACCGAAGGCGATACAGTAACACTGGACGGCAGTGGTTCGAGTGATCCCAACAGCAATCCCATCAACTTCAATTGGACACTAACCAGCGTGCCAACTGGTAGTAGTGCGGCATTGACTGGTACCAATACTGTGAATCCAAGCTTTGTTGCAGATCTACCGGGTGAATATCGAGCCGAATTAGTTGCCAATGATACCGCCTTGTTTTCCATACCTGATGAAGTCGTTATTAATGCGTTGGCGATTCCAGATACGGTTACTCTGAGTCCTTCGCCTGGGCAGATGTTAACCCGTGACAGTCTGACGTTGACCGCAACGTTGAATGCGCCTGCACCAGCTGGCGGTCAGGTGATCGATCTCGTTGTAAGCAACAGCAATGTTTCAGTACCAGCAACAATCACCGTGCCAGAAAGCACAACGAGCATTACATTTACCGTTGATTCGAATACCGCGATCGGTAGCGTTACGGTCACCGCGAGTGCGACTGGATTTACCGGCAGCAATACGGATATTACGGTCAATGAGCGTGACTTCAGTTTACTCATTCCGCTAATCGGTATTGATCGCACAGAGACAGGTACGCTTACATTAAATGAACCCGCACCTACGGGTGGCGCTACTTTCGATCTGTCGATAACCGATACCAGTGTTGCAACTATTACTCCGGCACAAGTGACTATTTCTCAAGGGCAAACCACGGCAAATTTTGACGTAGCCGGTGGATCGGCTATTGGTTTTACCGATGTGATCGCCGATGGTACGGCAGAGGGTTATATATCAAACAGTCAAGCGATTACGGTCACCGATCACTTAATTGATCTACCAGGCTTCCGTGAACTGGCCCTAGGCGAGACCATTGATATCCCTGTTCTCATCGCGCCAGAACCAGCAACGGCTGATGATCTGTCGATTACGATTACTAGCAGTGATTCAAATATTGTCGAAATCCTTACACCGACAGTGACCATTATCGAAGGGGAATTCATTGCGAACGTGACAATTAAAGCAAGTAGTACTGCAATGGGTTCTGTGGATATCATTGCCACCAGCTCCGGTTTTGCATCCGATACCGCACGGGTTCAAGTAACGAGCGAACTGAAAATTCTTGAGTCTACCGTTCAGTTCGATACGGTGGAGACGGGCAACTTCTTTGTTCGCTTAAGCAGCGGTGGTCAGTTTTTTGTCGCACCGGTCGGGGGAGTCGATGTATTACTGAGTGCCAATGATTCCACCTGTGTATCGGTTCCCGCAACAGTAACGGTGCCAGAGGGTAACTCGATTTTTGAGGCAAACATCACCTACGGCGGTTCAGCAACGACACCTTGCACAACAACGGTGACTGCGACTCATCCACTTTTTGGTACGGATACGGTTCAGGTAACGGTGGGGCCGCAGTTGGATGATTTGGGCTCTATGACCCTGACAGATGCACACTATTCAGGCACTAACACCGTGACAGTCGGCAGTGGACTGCAGTTTCGATATCGGTTGACGCTATCAAACGGAAATCATGGAGGTGTAACGGTCCAGGTTCGCAGTAGTGATCCGAGCACCGCACTACTTGCGCTTAATGCATATGTGTCTGGTGATGTGGTGCTTGAATTAGCGTTTGCCAACGGCGAGACATATAAGGACTTCTATGTGCAGGGTGTATCAGGTGCGGTGGGCACAACGAGCCTGACTGCGACGGAGCCCCGCTTCACAAACGCTGTGGGGGGAGCGAATGTAGTAGCGCCGGTGTTGCACATTCTGAATTTGGGCACGAGCCACACGTCCAATACATTGACTGGCCAACTTTCAGATGATGCATTTTATGTAGGAACGGGTATCCCCAATACCCCGGGTGGTGTTTTAAGTAGGTGGCAAAGCGTGAGTGCAGCGGCAGGTCCGCTGACAGTGAGCTTGGCGAGTAGTAACACGGGAATTGCATCGCTGACCACCAGTGGTGGCACAGGGGGCACTGCACAGGTGACGATCCCGGTCAATGTTTCTAATTCACCCACTTCAGTGGCATCCGGTGGTGTGGCGCGACAATTTCCGCTGTTTACCACACCGACAACCGGTTCGACGGAGATTACCGCAACGGCAAACGATTTTGGATCGGCACCCGCAGTAACCGTGAGTGTGACAGTAATAGCGGCATCGATGACGTTAACCGATGCGCATTATTCAGGCACTAACACCGTGACGGTGGGTGGAGGTCTGCAGTTTCGGTATCGGTTGAGACTGAGTGGTGGTGGTCATGGGGGCGCGACAGTGCAGGTAACCTCCGGAGATTCGGCGATTGCGTTGGTCTCGCCGAATGCAACCACAGTAGGCAGTGACTTTATTGACATAGTATTTGCCAACGGCGAGACAGTTAAGGACTTCTATGTGCAGGGTGTACCAGGTGCGGTGGGCACAACGAGCCTGACTGCGACGGAGCCCCGCTTCACAAACGCTGTGGGGGGAGCGAATGTAGTAGCGCCGGTGTTGCACATTCTGAATTTGGGCACGAGCTACACGTCCAATACATTGACTGGCCAACTTTCAGATGATGCATTTTATGTAGGAACGGGTATCCCCAATACCCCGGGTGGTGTTTTAAGTAGGTGGCAAAGCGTGAGTGCAGCGGCAGGTCCGCTGACAGTGAGCTTGGCGAGTAGTAACACGGGAATTGCATCGCTGACCACCAGTGGTGGCACAGGGGGCACTGCACAGGTGACGATCCCGGTCAATGTTTCTAATTCACCCACTTCAGTGGCATCCGGTGGTGTGGCGCGACAATTTCCGCTGTTTACCACACCGACAACCGGTTCGACGGAGATTACCGCAACGGCAAACGATTTTGGATCGGCACCCGCAGTAACCGTGAGTGTGACAGTAATAGCGGCATCGATGACGTTAACCGATGCGCATTATTCAGGCACTAACACCGTGACGGTGGGTGGAGGTCTGCAGTTTCGGTATCGGTTGAGACTGAGTGGTGGTGGTCATGGGGGCGCGACAGTGCAGGTAACCTCTGGAGATTCGGCGATTGCGTTGGTCTCGCCGAATGCAACCACAGTAGGCAGTGACTTTATTGACATAGTATTTGCCAACGGCGAGACAGTTAAGGACTTCTATGTGCAGGGTGTACCAGGCGCGGTGGGCACGGCGAGCCTGACTGCGACGGAGCCACGTTTTACCGACGGGGTGGGTGTGGCGAATGTGGTGGCGCCAGTGTTGCAAGTCTTGAGTTTGACGACATCCACGACGGCTACGGCAGCCAATGATCCTTTTAATATACGCACTGGCATTAGGTCAGGTACCAGTTTCTCGCTGGAACAGAGCGTAAGCGCATCGGGCACGCTGCAGGTTCTACTAGAAAGTAGTGATGGCGCTTTATGTCAATTAGTTACAGCAGCTACTATTGGTTTGTCAGCAACGGTTGATATTCAAGGCAATCAAAGTCGTTCCGGGACGAATATAAGTGCCGGTGGAGTGGAATTTGATCCCATTGCCGCAGGTATCTGCACGATCTCTGCAATTTCGCTGGACTTCGACAACACTTTTCAAAGTGCGTCTCAACTGGTTAATGTTTCGCCCTAGCATGAAACATAAGGAAAAGGAGTAAGACTTGTGCGACGAATGATGATCGGATGGCTGAGCCTTATGCTGGTAGCAACTGCCGCTATTGCGAACCCAGAGTTAGCTGTGTCAATGCACTCAAAAACTATCCAGAAGACGGCTGATCTAGGCCACACACAAGTCAAAGGCATCGGCCAAGTCCGTTTTACCGCACGCCGCCAAGGTAGCCAAATTATCGTAAGGGCCTTGGGGCCGGATAACAAAATGATAGGCAAGGCCGAGTCTTTTATCGGCTTAAAGGAAACGCTTATCTATTTAAAGGGAGGTCATGCTCTAACGCCATTTACCATTTTATGGGGGCAGGATTTGGCGAATAAATAACTAAAGTTTTAATTGATTTTAGTCATACGATTTGGCCAAAGTAGGAAATAACACCAAGCACAAACAAATATAACAAAATATAGGAGAATTCTGATATGTGTAAAGTCAATGGTCTTTCCTGGAGGGGGCTCGCGCTGACGTGTTGTGCTCTGTGGTTGGTGATGTCCACGACGATGGTACACGCCTCGACAGTGGATTTTTCATTCGATTTTTCATCCACTAACTTACAGGTCGGGGATACGTTAACTGCCGATATTATCGGAACCTATGATGACATTGATTATATTTTAGGTGGAGCATTAGACTTCTTTTTTAACTCAAGCATTTTTGAAGTGACGGATGTTACGTTACTTGTGCCGAACTTATTCGACGCCCCTCCTGGAATCATTGATAACTCTGCCGGGGTCGTAGAAAAAATCGGTTTTGCTGACTTTGGCGGTGTGACGGGTACTTTTACGTTTGCCAGCATTGATTTGCTAGCCATTGGCGCTGGAACGGGACTATTCCATGTCGAGGACTCGGAGGATTTAATTTTTAAAAAGGGTGTCGCTACCTCGTGAAAGATTTGGGACATCCCTGTCACCAAATCGACTCGCCTACGCGACAGCTGATTGGCCCCGGCCGCCCTGCGTACGTGCCGCTTCGCCACACCATCGCACGCTCGGTGCTGGCTACGCCGCACTCCCTCAATGGCTTGACGGCGTGTCGGATGTCATTTTAGATCCCCTCTGGCGCTCGCGCACGACGGGTATCCAAAATGACCGACGCCTACCGGGGACTACCAGCCCTCGCATCCGCTCTCCATGGCTGGCAGCGTTGGATGAACGAAGCAGCCGCTGCGGTGAATGTGACATCGAATGACGGGTCAGTAACAGCAGGTGCAAGTGCCAGCCCAGTGCCTTTACCTGCCGCTGCATGGCTGTTCGGCTCTGGTCTGCTCTTGATCTTTGGGCTTATCAGAAAGCGCACACTCACACCAACGCCAAGCATGATCTCATGACATGTTAATTTTATAAAAAATGTAACAGTTTTAAACAGTCATTTTATTGCGTTGAACTTGAGAAACCACGCTCTCACCAAAGGGCGTGGCCAAAGTTTAACGGCACTGCTAATTGAACAACCGGAGTGTTACTGTTAAGTTGAGCTGCTGCCATAAATAACCTGCGTCGGACCAAACTATTCCTTTTCCGGCACATACCAAACAAATACCCCACCTTGCTCTCGCTCCTTTACCACATTAGCAATGACTTGTGTATCAATATGTGGTTTATCCTCGGCAAAGCCATATACTAAGGCGGTGTCACACAAGGTATTAATAATTCGAGGGACACCATTGCTCTTCTGCCACACCATTAGGCAAGCATCTCGATCAAAAATATTTTCATCCCCTCCCGCTGTTTTTAAACGATGTTTTATATATAAAACCGTTTCCTCTTGGTCTAACTCTTCTAAGTGATAGGCGACTGAAATACGCTGAGTAAATTGTTTTAAACTGGCTTGATGTAAGGTCTGGCGCAGTTCAGGTTGACCAACCAGAATTAACTGTAACGCCTGATGTTTATCAGCATTCAAATTACTCAGCATGCGCAGCTCTTCCAGCGCTTGTGCTGAGAGATTCTGCGCTTCATCGATAATCAAAACAGTCCGTCGATTATTAGCATATTCACTAACGATGAAATTGAGAAAATGCTCCGTCAACTCCACCTTATCTTTACCCTTATAATCCAATCCAAAGGCCATCGACACCCAGCGCAATAATTCATCAAAAGACTGATGCGTATTACTAATTAAGCCGACCGCCAACTCATTTTCTACTTCATCGAGCAATCGCCTCACTAGTGTTGTTTTTCCTGTCCCAATTTCACCAGTGATGACCGTGTAGCCAGAGTTTTTTACTAATCCATATTGCAACATTGTTAATGCATGCTGATGTTTCTTTCCCAGAAACAAAAATGACGGATCAGGTAATAAGGAAAAAGGATTTTCTTTGAATTGATAATATGACTTATACATTATTTAAAAAGTTGTCTTTTTGGTAATCTGCGGTTCACTGCTGTTGCCAACTTTGACAGCAAAGTAAAAGCTTGCACCCGAATTCATTGGCCCCAACAATTTTCATCAAGATAGGAAAATTCCGCACTAATCATACTAAAGTGTAGGTCTAAAGGCGAGGGAGTTTACCCATCCTGCATGTGGCACATAAATTATCCATTAAGATCGAAAAATAACCATTTTCATGTGAAAGTTAACAAATTTAATTGGTTATATTTCACACTAGACACCCTCTGTATGAGATATGGCCAACAAAAAACAATCAAAAAAATAACTCCCAGAAAATAAAAAACCCACTAACCCTTGTTAACTACACAAGAACTAGTGGGTCCAAACTTTAACTATATTAACAACTATCCACCTGGATTTTCACCCCCCGGCTCCTCTCTCGCACTTCAGCCTCTTTATCGAGTAGCAAAAACGACAACTCTTCGGCCTATCTGAATCAACGACCAGATCATTGATCTGGGTGCGAGAAATCCAAGTTTCTA
>Ga0316205_10004850_pt1 | contig 11474 bp, 7 predicted proteins | sample 3monthpyrite_MG_FD_204941 | JGI IMG/M metagenome (GOLD analysis project Ga0316205, IMG submission 204941) | Microbial mat bacterial communities from mineral coupon in-situ incubated in ocean water Damariscotta River, Maine, United States -... | ecosystem: Environmental > Aquatic > Marine >... | reverse complement strand
ATCATTAGCGCACATGTTTAAAGCTCTTGATGTGCTTGGGTTATCAGATTGCATGTGTATGGTTTGTGTAACGGTGGTTTCGTTTGCACAGTCGTCATAAGCTGTCCAAGTTCTTATAATATCATAATTTTCAGCATCTATGGTTATTTCCTCTTCAAAGAAATCTATGTTTACATTTGATGAACAGTTATCTGAAAACTCCAGGCTAGGTGCAATTGGAGGCAATTCACAAGTAAGCGTTAGTTCGCTATCTAGAGTGCTATCTAAATTTGGAGCAGTTGTGTCTTGTATAAAAATAGTTTGACTGGCAGTAGAAGCATTGCCACAATCGTCTGTTGCTGTCCAGGTTCTTGTAATAGTATAATCACCATCACAAGAACCGTTTGTTGTAACGTCATTAAATGTGACGTTAATTCCTAAACTACAAGTGTCGGTTACAGATGGCTGAATAAATGCGGGTGTATCTGAGCAATTAATAGTAATGTCGTTTGGAGTTGCTTCAAAAACCGGAGGCACATCATCAAATAAAGTGATAATTTGCACATAATTTGCTATTGTACGCCCGCATGCATCTGTAAAATTCCAAGAATTGGTGTAGGTTCCTGCGAATCCGCTGCATCCACCGTTTGGTACAAATACTCCTGTAGTTTTGGCTAAAGTAAAATTACATTTATCTGGGCTAGGCACTAGGGACTGTGCAATGTTTAGATCACTTATATTATCACAATTAAAATTCCTGTCTAAATCTCCTGGGGGTGTTGCCCAAAGTGCTGCATCTGGTTGGTTTATGGTCATTGGTAATACGGTGCCTAACTGACAATCGTCTAACCCATGTGAACTTAATGTGGTTTGCAAAGTTGGGTTCTCTACACCATTGTATGTAGCTTCTAGTTGAATCTCATAAGACAAATCACAACTTTGTTCAAGAAAGTAACATTCGTCTTTTATTTGGAGCTCAAAACCTAAATCTAAAGCTGGGTCGTTTACATCTACTAACCCATCTTCAACAAAAAATTGCAAGTATCGCGTATTAATGTCGTAAGTGTAAGTTACCCCAGGGGGTAAATTGTCTGCACTAACAAATTCAACATTTGTAGGTAAGGTTGTTGTGAGTACAACGTTTATGGCATCATCATTTCCTGTGTTCGAAAAATTAAAATCAAAAATTACATAGCTTCCGCTATCGGTAGCGTTGTTTTCATCATTAGAGTTTAATGTAATAGGATATAAGTTGGGTGCCCAAACATTAACGGACAAGCCAATTAAGTATAGACCATAGGTTTCTTGGTTTGAGGTAAGCCTAACTGTAGCAGATGTTTGATTATTACCAATTATTGTATTCCCTGTGTTATCTAATGGAAACACAGCAGCATCAAACCCTAGAGTATTAAGACTTGCAGGGCTTCTGTTTATAAAATCTGTGTTTCCTACTGTAATTCGGCTATTAAAGAAATTGTCAGCGGCTCTTACCGGTGCGGTCAAATCAACAAAATTATTGGCTACGTCTCTTATTTGTAGCATGTCTCCGGTTAAATCTCTATCACCTTCAAAAGATCCTAATACTATATTTGCATCTACTGGGCCAACTGGTACGGTTTGGAAGCCATTAAAGGCAACATCAAAATTATTAAAGTCTTTAGTAACGTGCGCATAGCCATCAAATAAGCCAATATTTTTTGTTGTTAACTCTGGACTATGATAAACATAAATAATTTGCCAGCCACCAGAAACTCCAGTATTGTCAAATTCACCATTATTGTTAATTGAATGCGATCTTAAACCTCCTATTTTGGCCTCAACATTTGCTACTTGATATGTGCCAAATGGGCTTGTTAATGCGATTACCGAATCAGTAATATCTTTAAAACAAACATACGGGTCGTTACTAAAATGGTCATTTCTACCTCTATATATAACTTCGTCTGCGGTAAGGGTTGTGTAGTTAGTTTCTCCCGGGAGCATTAATTTAACATCGTTATAATTCCAATTTGGCTCATTATCATCTCCATTCGTTTCTTTGTCGGCTGCAACCCAGTATAAATAAGCTTTCCTAATAGTTACACAGGCTAAGGTGGGTTCAGGATTAACAAAATTGGCACTACTTGAGTTGAATGTTGAATTATCAGTATCTATATCTACATATACATTATTGTTAAAATCGTGATTGCCGTCTTCGCCATTATAGTTGTTTGTAGCATGTCTTGATAACATGTTATTGGCTATCATCGTGACATCTCCATTTACGGTCTCATTAAATCTTGGTTGAAAAGTTCTTTGAACTTGTGCTACAAGTGATAAACCAGTGAATAAAAAATACACAAGTAAGGCTATTAGTGCTTGGTTGGATTTGGTAATTCTTTTCATACGCATAACATTTGAGTATTATTAAAAAGTTAATCCGACATATATTTCTTTACCATTCCAGAATAGCCATTGGAGTAGTTTCTTTATTAAAATATGTTGTTGTTAATTAACAATAACACTGAGAGAAATTATGTAGGTTTAGCTTTTGTGGGATTAAGAACTAGATTGGGGCTAATTATTAAACCGTAGGCAAGATAAGTATATTTCTATAAAAAGATTAATTTATTCGATGAAGTGCATATAATTGTAAATAAAAGATTACATATTAATTAAAATAATATTATTTGTAATGATGCAAGATTAAAATATAAATAAAATATCTTTGTAAGAATACAATTGATAATTCATGGTTAACATAGAAAAGAATAGTAATATTTATATAAATAGAGAGGTAAGTTGGTTACAATTTAATGCACGTGTTTTGCAAGAAGCGGCTGATGAAACAGTTCCTTTAATTGAACGATTACGATTTTTGGGTATATTCTCAAATAACCTTGATGAATTTTTTAAAGTAAGGTATGCCACTATAAAGCGTATTCAACAAGCCGGTAAAGGTGGAAAGAACCAATTAGGAGGGATTAAAGCAGGAGAATTACTTGAGATAATTACCAAAACAGTTATCGAGCAACAGAGTGAGAGTTTAAATATTCTACAGGATATTGTCAATCAATTAAAAAACCAACATATTTTCATTATTAATGAATCTGAGATTACAGATGAACAAAGTAAATTTATAAAGGATTATTTTTATAAGTACATTAATCAAGCCTTAGTAACAATTATTTTAAATGATGATGTAGATCTTCCGTTATTAAAAGATAGTGCTTCTTATTTGGCTATTAAAATGACTATTGATAATCATGATAATCAGTATGCGTTGATAGAAATTCCAAGAACAATGGATCGATTTATTGTGCTACCTAATGATGGGCAAGAAGATTATATATTGATGTTAGATGATTTATTGCGATATTTTCTACATGAAATTTTCAGCATTTTTAATTATCAGTCTATTTCTGCACATATGATTAAAATTACACGTGATGGTGAATTAGATTTTGATAGTGATTTGAGTACAAGTTTTTTGAAAAAAATCTCTGATAGTGTGAAAGGCAGACAAATTGGTGAGCCTGTGAGATTTGTTTATGACAAAACTATAGAAAAAGATACTTTGGCCTATATTTTATCTAAAATGGGTATAGAATCTACCGAAAGTATGATACCTGGAGGGCGATACCACAATAGGAGAGACTATATGAGTTTTCCTAGTTTGGGACGGCAAGATTTGCTTTATGACAAGATAAACCCGTTGCCAATAAAAGGGTTGAGTTTGCAAGGCAGTATTTTTAGTGCTATTACTAAAAAAGATTATTTGCTATATGCGCCGTATCACACGTTTTCTTATGTCATTAAGTTTTTAAGGGAGTCGGCCTTAGACCCAAAAGTTAAAACCATAAAAATTACAATTTACCGTTTAGCAAAAATCTCTCATATTGCCAGTTCTTTAATTAATGCAGCAAAAAATGGCAAGGAAGTTACTGTTTCTATTGAGCTTCAAGCACGATTTGATGAAGAAGCCAATATAAAATATGCAGAACAAATGGAAGCTGCAGGGGTAAATTTATTTTTTGGTGTTGAGGGTTTGAAAGTACATAGTAAGATTTGTGTGATTGAAAGAGAAGAAAATGATAAACTGAAACGATACGGTTTTATTAGTACTGGTAATTTTAATGAATCTACGGCTAATGTTTATACAGACTATACGCTATTTACCGCCAGTCAGAAAATATTAAAAGATGTATCCAAAGTGTTTGATTTCTTTGAAACTAACTATCGTATTTTTAAGTATAGACATATAATTACCTCGCCACATTTCACACAAACTGCTTTATACAAACTAATTGATAACGAAATTAGTAACGTAAAAGAAGGAAAAACAGGATATATTAAGCTAAAAATGAATAGCATTTCTAACTATAAAATGATAGACAAACTATATGAGGCAAGTAGATCTGGCGTAAAAATTCAGATGGTAGTTAGAGGAATTTGTTGTTTAGTACCTGGAGTTCCCAATATGAGTGAGAATATTGAAATTGTTAGTATAGTTGATAAATTTTTAGAACATACAAGACTGTTTATTTTTGGAAATAATGACAAGCCAAAGGTGTTTATTTCCTCTGCAGATTTTATGTCACGTAATATTGAAAATAGAGTAGAAGTGACTTGCCCAATTTATGATAAAACCATTAAGCAAGAATTGTTAGATACTTTTAATATTTGTTGGAACGATAATGTAAAAGCGAGATATTTAAACGGAAAATACATCAATCAATATAAAACAAACCATGCTCCAAAAGTGCGTACACAATTTGAAACATATCGTTATTATAAAGAAAAATTAGAGTATTAATTTTATGCTATCTATAAAAAAATATGCAGCTATAGATATAGGATCTAATGCTGTAAGATTGTTAATTTCTACCATAATTGAAGAAGAAGGAAAACCAGCTAGGTTTAAAAAAAATTCTTTGGTTCGTGTGCCTATTCGTTTAGGTGCAAATGTATTCTTAAATAAAACTATTTCTAAAGAGAATATAGATAGATTGCAAGACACCATGCTTGCTTTTAAATTATTAATGAAGTCACATAAAGTGTTCGCATACAAGGCTTGTGCAACCTCCGCTATGCGAGAAGCAGAAAACGGAAAAGAAGTTGTTAAAGAGATTTATAAAAAATCTAGAATTAGTATTGATATAATTGACGGCAATGAAGAAGCAACTATTATTGCTGCTACCGACATTAATGATTATATAGATAAAGACAGAAATTATCTGTATGTTGACGTTGGAGGCGGTAGTACAGAATTTTCTGTTTTTCATAATGCAAAAAAAATATCTTCAAGATCATTTAAGATTGGGACAGTTAGACTTTTAAATGATATTGTGAAAAAGAAAACTTGGAATAATCTTGAAGAGTGGATTAAAGAAAATACCAAAGATTACGAAAAAGTAGATGTAATAGGGTCTGGAGGAAATATCAATAAAATTTTTAAGATATCTGGTAAAGGCGCCAGTAAACCATTAACATATTTCTATTTAACAGCTTATTATAAAAAATTAAAATCCTACACCTACGAAGAGCGTATTACAAGATTAAATCTTAATCAAGATCGGGCAGATGTTATTATCCCTGCAACGCGTATCTATCTTTCTGCTATGAAATGGGGTAGAGCAAAACACATTTATGTGCCAAAAATCGGACTTTCAGATGGTATTATAAAAAGTGTATATCATGAAACGGTTGCAAGTAATGTGCTGTAATTTTACATTTTATCATATAAAAACGACAATTCAGTAGTTTTTAATTCTTCAACATTCATTTTTCTTAGATTTTTGGACTAGCAAAACAATCTAAGATGATACAAGTTAACAATCTTTCCAAGTCTTTCGAGAGTATTCATGCTGTAAAGAATATTAGTTTTTCTATACAGAAAGGCGAAATATTTGGGCTTCTAGGGCCCAATGGCGCAGGAAAATCTACCACAATAAACATGATGAGTGCCATTTTAAAAAGTGATACTGGCGAGGTTCTTATAGGTGGAACCAATTTGAATAAAAATCAAAACCATTGTAAAGCACTTATTGGAGTAGTGCCACAAGAAATTTCTTTATATGATGATTTTTCTGCGTACGATAATCTTATGTTTTGGGGTAGTCTATATAAAGTACCAACCAAAACATTAAAACAACGTATTACAGATTTGTTGGATTTAATTGGTTTGTCTGAAAGAAAAAACGATTTAATTAAAACATTTTCTGGCGGGATGAAACGTCGTGTTAATATCGCAGCAGCATTATTGCACAAACCAAAAATCTTATTTATGGATGAGCCCACTGTTGGTGTTGATCCACAAAGTAGAAATAGAATTTTTGAAATTATCGAAACCCTTAATAAGCAAGGGATTACCATTGTCTATACCACACATTATATGGAGGAGGTAGAACGTCTTTGCAATAATATTGCAATAATTGATGATGGTGTAATTATTGCACAAGGCACACAATCTGAATTACAAAAAAAGAGCCATGTTAAAGAAGCTGTAGAACTAACCTTCAACACAATTAACGCTGCGCAAGAGGAAAACTTGCGCGCACTATTTGATTTAAGCGTAAACGCCAATACAGTTCGCATTCAATGTGATGTAAATAAAGAGTTGTCAAAAATTATTGCCGCTTGTAATACTAATGCATTAGATATTCAAGATCTGCAAATCAAAAAAGTAAATCTTGAAGCTATATTTTTAAGCCTTACCGGAAAACAATTAAGAGACTGATTCCATCCATTGAAAGTAAAACAGTTTTCAGTGCACAGGAGCGTTAAACGAATCAACCAATCAACAGTTAAACATTTAAAACATGATACTCACAATTTTAAAAAAAGACTTAAAGCTTTTCTTTTCAGATAAGAAAGCAGTTTTGCTAACTTTTTTAATGCCAATACTCTTAATCTCGTTGTTTGCGTTTGCGTTTGGTGGTACTGGAGGAAATAATAACAATGCAAACCCCATTAAACTGTTGATTGTAGATATGGATCAATCTATTGACTCAAAAAGCGTTATTTCTAAGCTTGATTCGTTAAACGAAATTGTGCTCATTCCAAAAGATAGCACAGAAGCTACCAGTTTAGTATTAAAAGGAAAATATGTAGGCGTTTTAATTTTTGAGAAAGGTTTTCAAGAGGCCATAAACTTAGGAGCAGATTTGCCTTTAGAACTAAAGTATGATGCTGCTCGCGAAATAGAAATGGGTATGCTACAATCAGTATTGATGCAAAACTTAATGCAAACCGTTGGACAAAAAAGTGTCAAAGCTAAAATGAATACTTATTTCGATAAGAATTTTGCAGGGATACCTAGTGGAGTTAAGGATAAAATATTTGCCGATATGGAAACAGGTAAAAGCGGTATGAATGGCTCTATGAATATGAACATGGGCTTAAAGATGACTTCGGTAATAAAAGAAAATGCTGATAGAGGAAATTTAGGCTTAATACAAGCAGTTGCTGGTACGGCAATAATGATGCTTTTATTTAGTATTGCTGGAATTGGTGGTGGATTACTCGACGAAAAAGAAGCTGGAACCTTAAAACGTTTATTGTATTCTCCATTAAAAGCTACGGATATCTTATTTGGAAAGATGGGAGCGGCTTTGGTTTTAGCAATTTTGCAATTGGTAGTTATGTTTATATTTTCATGGCTAGTGTTTGGGTTACCCATATTTAAAAATGTTACGGCTTTGGTATTAATGATACTTGCCACAGCTTTTGCAGTTTCTAGCTTCGGAATGTTGTTAGTCGCCATTGCAAAAACCCGTCAACAATTACAAGGCTTAAGTACAATTGTAATATTAGTAATGTCTGCAGTTGGAGGGAGCATGGTGCCACTTTTTGTAATGCCAGCCATAATGCAAAAAATTGCTATGGTGAGTGTGAATTATTGGGGTATTCAAGGGTTTTACGATATCTTTTGGAGGAATCTGGGCATCATAGATATGCTACCAAAAATGGGCGTTTTAGTTGGCATAGGGTTAGTATTGAGTATAATTTCTGTGCGATTATTTAAAAGGAATATTATGAAACTTATTTATAGCTAGTTTTGCATAGTCTAACCATGTACAGTTTCATTTTGTCCTAAACCCTTCATGATTTCAGCTTCATAATCAAGAAGCTGCTGCCACTTGTTGTCAACTTCTTCGCGGTCACCATATTGTCTTGCAAAACCTAAAAACATGGTATAATGATTGGCCTCACTTATCATGAGTTTTTTGTAGAATTTTGCTAATTGTTTGTCTTGTAATTCTTCCGAGAGCAATCTAAAACGCTCACAACTTCTAGCTTCTATTAAAGCCGCATAAAGCAAACGGTGTACGAGTTGTGTGGTTCTGCTACCACCTTTTGGAAAGAATTTTAATAACTGAATAACATACGCATCTTTTCGATCTCTGCCTAAAGTCCATCCACGCTCAAGAATTAGGTCATGCACCATTTTAAAATGACTCATTTCCTCGGTAACCAAGTCGATCATTTCTTTGACTAAATCAGTATATTCAGGAAAACTGACAATTAATGAAATAGCTGTACTAGTTGCTTTTTGCTCACAAAATGCATGATCTGTTAGAATCTCTTCAATATTTTTTTCTACAATATTTACCCATCTAGGGTCGGTTGGTAGTTTTAAACCTAGCATTATGTGTTAGTTAAGAGGTTTCAATACGTTTAATTTTTCTTATGCCTTGGTTGTTAAAATATACTTTGTATGACTTGTAAGCATTAGTGCCAGGTTCTAAAAAAGAACAATTTAAACTTATATTGTTTGTTGAGCTTTCTAAATCATCCAACCATACATATTGCAAAATGGCGTTATTCCAAAATTTAAGATTACTAAATTCTATAAAATCTGTCTTGTTTAATCGGTCTTTAAATAGGAGTTTATTGTTGCTAAAAACCTGTATTTCTGATTCAAATTCACGATAATGAGTGGTGATGTTTTGCTTATTAGAGTTTTTACTTTGAGTAGTAGTTGATTGATTATCTAAGGAATAATATTTTACTTTTACCCGCTCACCCGAACTTAAAATGGTATCTGTAACACTGGTGATATATAACTCTGGAATAAAAACATCTTTATCAAAAAAGGATTTCGATAGATTACTTTTTTCCAATTTTTCACTAGGGGTTTCTAATGCTCTGTATTTTCCATCACAGCTCATGATACAAAGCACTAAAAGCATCGTTATTACAGTTAGGTAATTCATTATAAATCTAAATCGAAAGTTTTTCGTAAAAGGTCTAAATTAGGGTTTTTCTCTTTAAGTTTATCAAATTTTTCAATAGAGGTATAAGCGTATTTCTTCTCCATTTCCTCATTTACAGTAATTGATAGGTTTATGTCAAAATTATTAAGTTGTTGTCTTAAATGCCCCAAAAGCTCATATTGTTGACGTTCTAGTTCAACTTTATTTGTGGCGTTAGGGAACTCTAAGTGAATAGAGGTGTCTTTTAACTTTGGTGTATCAATACTTAAGATTGAAGCTAGATTATGTTTGCCTTGCTTTTCTATTTTCTTTACAAATTCTCCCCAAGATTGTTGCATTTGGGCTTCTGTAAAATCGTCTTTAGGCAAATCATCTTCTTCAAGAACCACATCCATTTGCCGTATAAGATGTTCTTTCTTTTTCTTAATACTGCTCAAAGATAGACCAGATGTACTCTTATGCTGTCTATTTAAAATAATTTTAGGTCTTGCTGCTGCTACTTTTTGAGCAATTTCTGTTTGTTTAGATGTTGTTATAACTTCTTGTGTGGTGTGGTTTGAAGTATAAGATTTTTGCGTCTCAGTGTTTTCTGTTTGTTTAGAAGGTTGTGTTTTTGACAAATCAACCTTAATGGTTGCAATACCCTTTTTTAGAAAATAGGATGCTGGAATTATATACTGATTACCCTTTTTTTTTTCTCCATCAAAAGTGATAGAGGCAAGCTGCATAAGGCATAATTCAACAAGTAAGCGTTGGTTTCTACTCGTTTTATATTTGAGGTCACAATCATTGGCTAGCTCGATGCCTTTAAGCAGGAAATCTTGTGCAGTTTTTTTTGATTGCTCAAGATATTTAGTTTTAGTTTTTTCACCAACTTCTAACAATGCTATAGTTTGAGGTGTTTTACACACTAGTAAATCTCTAAAATGAGATGCTAGACCAGCAATAAAGTGATGTCCGTCAAAGCCTTTAGATATGGTATTGTTGAATTGCAATAACAATTCGGGTATTTTATTTTCCAAAATTAAATCTGTACTTGTAAAGTAAGTTTCGTAATCAAGGACATTTAAGTTTTCAGTTACAGCTTCTCGGGTTAAATTTTCACCCGAAAAACTGACTACTCGGTCAAAAATAGACAACGCATCTCGCATGGCGCCATCAGCTTTTTGTGCTATGATATGCAATGCATCATCTTCTGCATTAATGTTTTGTTCTGTAGCTATATATTTTAAGTATTCCTTTGTGTCTTTAACTGTAATGCGTTTAAAATCAAATATTTGACAGCGCGATAAAATTGTTGGTATAATTTTATGCTTCTCGGTAGTCGCCAGAATAAAAATACAGTGCTTTGGTGGTTCTTCTAAGGTCTTCAGAAATGCGTTAAAAGCCGCTTGAGATAACATGTGTACCTCATCAATAATATAAACTTTGTATTTACCAACTTGCGGCGGGATACGTACTTGATCGGTTAGATTTCTAATATCATCTACCGAGTTGTTAGAAGCCGCATCCAACTCAAATATATTAAATGCGAAATCTTCATCAATACTTTCAGGGCCATCACTATTAATCATTTTAGCCAAAATACGCGCACAAGTGGTTTTACCAACACCACGAGGTCCAGTAAACAATAAGGCTTGCGCTAAATGATTGTGTTCAATGGCATTTAATAAAGTATTAGTAATAGCTTGCTGGCCAACAACATCTTTAAATGTTTGTGGTCTGTATTTACGAGCCGATACTATGAAGTGTTCCATTGAAATTTACGTCAGTTTGAGTGATTTTCGATAGAAAATTGTATCGAAAACCAGTAAATTGATTCCAAAAATTTCTCGATACATTTCGATAAGAATCGAAATACTCGAAATGACATTTAGTAATCAATTAACAAAGTTAAAAATTCAACTTAAAATTAATAATTAACTGTACTAAAATTAGTATGAGTTATTAACAAAATAATCAGGCTTTCAGTCTGCATTAGTATCATTGAGAAAGTTTGTGGTTTGATTAAGAAGCTACAGAAGTTTATTGTAATTTCGCAGACGAGTAAATCGCCTTATCGCTTTGTACTGAACTTGTTTTTGTACAGAGAGGAAAGTCCGGACACCATAGTGCAAACTTAGTGGTTAACAGCCACCAACCGAGAGGTTAGGAAAAGTGCAACAGAAAGTATGTACAGGTAATGCTGTAGTGAAACCAGGTAAACTCTTTGTGGTGCAATGTCATGTAAACCAATGCTTGAGGGCGGCACGTCCGATGTTGGAGGGTAGGCAGCTAAAGTGTATTGGCAACAATACA
>Ga0316205_10004848_pt1 | contig 11488 bp, 13 predicted proteins | sample 3monthpyrite_MG_FD_204941 | JGI IMG/M metagenome (GOLD analysis project Ga0316205, IMG submission 204941) | Microbial mat bacterial communities from mineral coupon in-situ incubated in ocean water Damariscotta River, Maine, United States -... | ecosystem: Environmental > Aquatic > Marine >... | reverse complement strand
AGATATTCGTTCTGGTTTTGATTTAAAAATTTAATTATAAATAAGTCTCCGTCATACCTGGGTCGGCACTTTTAGGTATCCAGTGTCTGTCGGCTCCTCAAAGTCGCTGGATTATAAAGTGCATCCTTGCACTTTACCCCTAATCTATTTATATCAGGGGCCATGCAGAGCATGTTTAAATTTGATCCAGTCAAATTTATCCTGCCTTCGCAGGAATGACGATGTTATTTAAGGTGATGGGATAGTAATAAATTTAAATATGAATTTTAATTATATTAAAAAACAAAAATAGAAACGTAAACAAAAACTAAACAATAACAAAAAATTATTTTACGGAGAATACCATGCAGCGAAATGATAGCTCATTAAGAAGTCGATTTATAAATGCCATCGCCTCGGGGGAATTAGGCCGGGTAGACGAGCAGGGAATTATCTTTACCCTGAAAGAATTTAAACTGTATTTTGCAGAAATAAAAACCGATTATATAAATTCATTTTTACCGGCCTCAACTATAGAAACAGACCGAATGGAAATGACCCACACCAAATTTTTATTTCGAATACGCAAAGGCGTGTATCGGGTGCATCCGGATTTACTTTTAGATTTGCAAGGTGATGCGGCGGGGAAGGGGAAAAAGGGGTAGCAGGTATTTTGTACACTTTGTGATTCTCTTTTTCATAGGCGCTTATGAGTGTGCCTTTACTAAGCAAATAAATATCCAGTCATGAGAACGACTGCACTGGCTGTAGACGCGGGTTCGATCTCGTCGTTTTCAGATTTGAACCTGTTTCAGTTAATGGTTACTTTTAATCAGGGAGCAGATAATCAGGGGCCAGACAATCAGGGGCCAGATAATCAGATAGCAGAGGTCTCAAGAACCCAACGTGCAATAAACGTAAACCTTTGCCATAAGCTAAGCGCTGAGCATACGTGTTTGAAAGAGAATAATGAAATTTTAAAACATGATCTGATGTTGATTAGCATCAATAGAAGTATTTTCACCATGCGATCAATATGTTGCAAATTCAGTTAATAATACAAGGCAAAAACCGCTTTAGCTGGTTTACACAGCGTGCTAGAGGCTTTTAGTAGAGTTGTTCACATAAAAAAGAAATCTGCGACAATTTGTCGCGCGTCATTATGTCACCTTTGCAGGCAAAGCCGATTTTTATAAGCTCAAGAAAAAATTAAAGCGTTTATAAGGTTAGCTTGCATATGTTTGTAAAAATTAAGTGTCACCCCGCAAATCACCCCAAAAATCGACCCACAAATCGCCCCCAAAATCAAAAGTGGAAATCTCCCGGTCTTAATAATTCCAGCCTCCATATTGGTGCATTAGCTTTAATAGCATCTACATTTTCTCCGCTATTGTACGCGGCTCAGGGGGAAACAGAAGGGGCAGCTCAAGACGCTACTGAATCGACGCCCAGTACACAACCCAGTATTACCGTAACCGGAACAAGAGAAGAAACCCTGCGTGCAGAAACCTCTGAAACCGTTGGCCAGATAAGTCAGCAGGAATTGCAGGAAACTAAACCCGCACATCCATCGGAAATTATGGAGCGGGTACCCGGTGTGCATATTAATGTCACTGGCGGTGAAGGGCACATGACTTCGATTCGCCAGCCTATTTCAACCAAGCCTTTGTATCTTTATCTTGAAGATGGTATTCCAACACGCTCAACCGGGTTTTTTAATCACAATGCGCTTTATGAAGTGAATGTACCCCAGGCATCCGGGATAGAAATAACCAAAGGCCCGGGTACATCATTATATGGTAGTGATGCAATAGGCGGGGTGATCAATGTTTTAACCCAGGCACCGCCGACTGACAATGAATTAAATTTATCTTTGGAAGCGGGTGAGTTCGGCTGGTATCGGTTATTGGCTGGTGGAGGTACAGGTTGGGTTGATGATGGTGTGCGCGCGGATATTAATATTACGCATACGGATGGCTGGCGAGATGCAACGGATTATGACCGGCAAAGTGCAACGCTGCGTTGGGATCACTTTCTTCAAAGTGGTGCCAGTTTAAAAACCTTGCTGAGTACATCGAATATCAATCAGCAAACCGCCGGTTCTTCACGACTTTCTGAAGATGATTATTATAATGACCCCACTAAAAACTATACGCCAATTTCTTATCGTGATGTGCAGGCAGCCCGTATGTCAGCCGCCTATGAAAAAGAAAGTCGGAACACACTATTAAGTCTTACGCCATTTGCACGGCATAATTTTATGGAGTATATGCCGAACTGGTCATTTAGTTATGATCCCAGCATAAAAGAAACGCAAAGCAATTCTCTGGGGCTGTTAGCAAAATATAGAATGGATTTTAAACCCTATCGAACCCGCGTAATTGTAGGGGCTGATGTGGACTACACACCGGGAAGTCGCCTGGAACATAGTATTGATGCGATTCGTACCGATGGTATATACGAGTCCTTTACTACAGGCGTTAAAATATATGATTATGATGTAACCTTTCAGGCCATTTCACCCTACGTGCATGTGGAAACATCGCCGTGGAAAAAATGGCGGTTAAATGCGGGGTTACGTTATGACAATATGCAATATGATTACACCAACAACATGGCAGACGGTCCATTGGAAGTAGATCCAACCAGCACAAGAGATCCGGTAACCTATAATCATCCAACAGATAGTAAAGTTGATTTTGCACACTTTAGCCCGAAACTGGGGGCCAGTTATATTTTTAACGATTCGTTAAATGGTTTTGTATCTTATCGTCATGCTTTTCGTGCACCCTCTGAGTCACAAATTTTTCGCCCCGGCAGCAATGATTCATCGCTGGAATTAGAGCCGGTTAAAGTGGATAGTTATGAAGTAGGGGTGCGGGGGAATCCAACCAGAAATCTGGACTACGAAGTGTCTATTTATTACATGACAAAAAAAGATGATCTGGTGACCTACGAAGATCCAATAACCGAAGAAAGAACCACAGTAAATGCCGGTGAAACATTACACCGGGGAATTGAGTTTGGTTTAAATAGTCAGTTATCTAAAGACTGGAAATTCAGCTTAAGTTACGCAAGAAATAAACACACCTATGAAGACTGGGTAGAGAGGGGAACTGATTTTAGTGGCAATGAAATTCAGTCAGCTCCCCGTGAAGTAGCAAACACCCGGTTGAATTACCGCCCATCATTATTAAATGGTGGACGCATGGAGCTGGAGTGGATGCATTTAGGAGAGTACTGGATGGACCAGAGTAATACTGAAAAATATGCGGGGCATGATTTGCTTAATTTTAGAATGAATCACTATGTAACTAAGCAGTTTGAAGCCTTTGTTCGTTTAATGAATATTGGTGATAAAACCTATGCCACTGCAGCTTCATTTAGCCGCGGAGCTTCAAGCTTTGCGCCGGGTATGCCACGCACCGTGTATGCGGGTGCTGAGTACAAATTCTAAAATGAAAATATTAAATATCATCGCCGGTGTTTTAATTGCAGCAGTAGCTGTAAATAGTTTTGCCTCACATGGTAAGCGAAAGTCATCCGGGACGGCATCTGCTGGGTGCACCGATATCAATCAGCTGCCCACTTTAGACTGTGCCCCAGCACCGAGTTCGGTTTTTTCAGACAGTGGGCGCCTGTGGGTGGCCTGGTCATATGCCGGGCATGTGTATGTTAGTTACTCCGATGATAAAGCTAAAACGTTTAGCTTGCCGGTGAGTGTTAATAGTGTACCGGAGAAAATTTCTGCCAGAGGTGAAAATCGACCAAAAATTGCGTTGAATAATAAGGGGGGCGTTTATGTATCCTGGACTACGCCATTAAAAAAACGCTTTAGTGGAAATGTTCGTTTTAGTTATTCAAATGATAATTCTAAGAATTTTTCCCCGCCAGTAACGGTGAATGACAATCTGGATATCACCGGGCATCGATTTGAGGCCCTGGGTGTAGCAGATAATGGAAATATCTATTTAGCCTGGCTAGATAAACGCGATAGATTTAAAGCAGAAAAAGCCGCTAAAAAATATCATGGCGCTGCACTTTATTATAGCTGGTCAGATAATGGAGGAAAAAGTTTTCACAGTAATCAGAAAATTATAGATCATAGTTGTGAGTGTTGCCGGGTAGCGATAGATACGGATAAAAATAATCTTCCGGTAATCCTGTGGCGAAATATTTATGATAAAAATACCCGTGATCACACCTTGGTTAATTTTAATGCCCCGCATATACCTGCCGAACCCGTGCGTGTGAGTTTTGATAACTGGCAGGTAGATGCCTGCCCCCATCATGGGCCTGACTTGTCCATTTCGGATAAAACAGGTGATTACCATCTGGTCTGGTTTGATAACGCTGAAAAACGTCACGGTTTATTTTATATGCGGATGAATAAAAATAATAATCAAACTGTACCAATACAATTTGGAAATTATAAAGCGGGCGCCTCACATCCAAGTGTTCTAAGTAAGGGCAATAAAGTCTGGTTAAGCTGGAAAGAATTTGACGGAAAAAAGGAAAGCCTGTGGACGCAGTTTTCTACAGACAATGGCGATAGCTGGAGTAAGGCAGTATTGGTTGCACAAACATCAGCAGGTTCAGATTATGCCTTTTTAATAATGGATGCGGACAGGGTTTACTTACAGTGGAAGACTACGCAGGAAGGTTTTCAATTAATTACTGTCGATGAAAGTGTTGTAAAGGCAGCTCAGTGAATAAGGTATTAGTAATTATATTCAACCTGTTCTTAGCGTTCGTTGTTAGTGCTTCGAATGCCCCCGCAGTGTTTAAAACCGATAGCTACCTGCAACTGATTGTCGATAAAAAACAGCCATTTTTAATGGTGATGTGGTCACTAGACTGCCCGCCCTGTATTAAAGAATTATCGATGTTGGGAAGTGTTTATAAAGAGCACCCTGATTTAAATCTTGTGTTGGTTTCAACGGATTCGATCTCACGAACAGATGATATTAACCTGTTGTTAAAAGATACGGGATTATCCGACATTGATAGCCGGGTGTTTTCTGATGCATCGGTACAGCATTTAAGATATGCAATTGATCCGGCCTGGTATGGTGAATTGCCACGGAGTTATTTTCATACACAAAATAATATGCGCAAGGCAATATCCGGTTTACTGGATATGAATCAGGTTGTTAGTTGGTTAAAAGTAAATTCGCAGATACATCATGACTAGCCATTCGAATATAATTGCTGGCGTATTAGTGTCGATGATTATTCACACAATTGTGTTTATACAGTATAAAACTGATTTTACTTTTGAAAAGCCAGATACACCTGAGCCAGGTATAAGTCATCAGATGCAGGTTGAACTGGTTAAATATGTGAAGCCGGTACAGCCGTTAGTCGTTAAAGAGCAGATTACAAAAAATGTTTCTAAAAAAGTGCTTTCTAAAACGAGTGCTCCAAAAAAAGTAATTGAGTCCTCACAACCGTCACCCGTCAAAACTTATCAAGCACCGCAGGAACCAACCGATGTGGAAAATGATATCGCAGAAAAAAGTATTGTAGAAAAAGCAATCCCACTAGAATTGGTTACAGATGAGCCAGAAAAGCAGAAAACTGAAACACAGACGTTGGCGAGTCAGGCGCGTTTAGATCAACAGCGAAGATCTGAACAGAAAATGGAAAATGAGAGAAAGGCCTATCTTAGCCGTTTATTAGCACATATCGAGGCATATAAATTTTACCCCAGTGCTGCCCGGCGTCGAGCCATAGAAGGCAAGTTAGAGGTGACATTTTTATTGCATGAAAGTGGAGGTTACGATCAGTTAATTATTAATGGAGGCAAGGCTGTGTTACAACGAGCGGTGCGCCAGGCGCTCATCGATGCGCAACCTTTTCCAGAACCACCTGGATCAATGCAAATAAAGCAACGTATTGCATTTAGCATGAATTATCAGCTGGAGTGATTAGACAATTAATATTAATCTTTAAGCAGGTTTTTCAAGTCAGCAAAAGGGTTATGGGTGGCTTCTTTCTGCTCATTTTTGCCCATTACTATGCCATGTTCAGCCAGTTGTTCTTCGTAGCGCTGGTGCTCATTGTCATGGCAATACAGGCATAGCAACTCCCAGTTACTGCCATCAGTCGGGTTATCATCGTGGTCATGGTTGATGTGATGCACGGTTAGCTCATGCAGATTGCTTCGGTCAAACTCACGACAACAGCGGCCACAAATGTGGGGGTAGAGTTTTAAGGCTCTTTCACGGTAACCATGGCCCCGGCTTTCTGCATCTTTACGGGCTTTGGCGACGACCCGATCCAGTTTATCATTATCAATCTTGTTCATAAAATATTGCTCATAAGGCAAAGGCCTGAATTTTGTTAAATAATTATATCTGTCGGTAGATTAAATGATATCTGTTTTAGCGACTACTTTTCAATAGATTATTTCATATCAGTAGTGTCCCGTTAATTAAATAATGTCGTCATCCTGCCCTTGTCTAATCGGTATCGCACTATAATTCTGATAATGTATAACTGCTTTAGCTTCCCCTCTGGGCCAGGCAAGCCTGTTCAAAACCGTTCCATACGATTTTATCCCGAATGCTTGTGTCGGAGATGACGATTTTGTTGCATTGAATTCTTATGTCTCATCTGAGCTATTACTGAATTTCAGCACAAGTTAATGGAACAGCGCTGATCTCACAGTTATAATTACCCTTCACTAATTCAGTCTGTTCTGTAACAATAGTTCACCCAAATCAGGAAATGCATGTGACAAACAACGATATATTACGCCGAATCCGCTATACCTTTGATTTCGATGACTCGAAAATGATGAAATTGCTCAGCCTGCCAGACCAGCCGGTTAGTCGAGAGCAAATGAGTGACTGGTTAAAAAAAGATGACGATCCCGAATTTAAGCTATGTAAAGATGAGCAGCTGGCAATTTTTCTGAATAATCTGATTGATGAGAATCGGGGTAAGAAAGAGGGCGCTCAGCCCCAGCTGGAAAAACAGCTGACCAATAATATTATTTTAAGAAAATTAAAAATTGCGCTGGATCTGCGTGATGATGATATTTTAGCATTAATGGAATTAGCGGATTTCAAAATCAGCAAACACGAATTAAGTGCTTTATTCCGTAAGAAGGGTCATAAGCATTACAGGGCATGTAAAGATCAGATATTGCGAAATTTTTTACAGGGCATGCAGCTGAAATACCACCAGAAAGATTATTATAAGTGAAAAGTTAATGGAAGTTTTTGAACTGGAAGGCCGTGAATATATTGAGTTGAATAATTTATTAAAAATTACGGGTCTGTGTGAAAGTGGTGGTATGGCAAAAATTCTGATTTCAGAAGGGCGGGTAAAGGTCGATAATAAGGTAGAACTACGCAAGCGCTGTAAAATTCGCTCAGGGCAAATCATAGAGTTTGATGGTCAGCAGGTGCGGGTTAGTTAATAGGTTAAGATGTTATCTTCTGGGTTGATAAAATATCCTCGGTCATTGATATGAGTATTTTCGCCGGTAATTCAGCGCTCTGTTTAGCAGCTCTATTTCCTGAATTATTGTGCTACTACTTTTTAAACGTTCAATAATGATATGGCTTCATCGGCACTTTCCAGTGCTCCTTCAAGATAACCACCATGTTCGCGAGCAACTTCAGTGCCCGCCAAAATTAATTTATTGTTGCAGAAACTTCTTGGCAAATCACCAGCATATTGGGGATGATGCATAGGTGAGTTTAAATCCAGTTGGGTTGTGGTGTATTTTTCTGTACCCCAGTCTTTTATTTTAATATCTATTTTGTTCAGGCACTGCTCACCAAATAAACGTTGTAATTGTGCCAGGCATGAAGTGATTAATTGCTCACGCTCAATTTGCTGGCGCTGATGCGCATTTAAACCGACAAAAGAAGTCAGGGCAAAAAACTCGTTATTTGCAGGTGAGCCATCATAAATTTCTGATAGTGGTCCGTAGTGACTGAAAACCTCAGCGGATAAATTCTGATCACGCCAGAAAGGTTTATCATAGATGAACACCATTTTACTGTGAGCGGACATCCAGGTGGGGGTGTTGTTTAATGCCTCTATGGTTGTATCACTTAAGGCAGGGCTGATATTGATATTTTGTAACAATAGCCGGGGGGGTAATGCCAGAATTATATTGTCAGCAGAGTATTCACAAACTTTACCATCACGTAATGTTTCAATGTTGCATGAATCAGTATTTATAGATTTAACTTGAGTTTTTAAATGTACTGTATCGTTAGAAAGTTTAGATAAAAGCGCGTCAATTAAACTCGCATTACCGTTTTCTAACCGATACGAATGCTGGTGAGATGATTGCCCGTTGATTCGTTCAATCTCCGAGGCAGATTTTTCATATAGCATATCCCCGTTTATAAATTGTGGGAAAATGTTTAAACTAAGCTCATCAATCAGTTTTTCCAGTCGTGGTTGCAATTGTGGCCACACCCAGGCAGGCCCCATGTCGTAGCGGTTATTGTTATGTGCAATAGATAATATTCGCCCTCCGCATCGTTCCCGGGCTTCCAGTACAATAACGTCCTGATTTTGTTGTTTTAATTGCCACGCAGTATATAAACCACTTAATCCTGCGCCAATTATAATAGTGCGATGATGCTCTTTCATAAAATGCTGACTTTTAAATTCATGTAAATTTAGTATTGTATATGTTTGTCGCTTTGCGTATAGTTTTTTTACTCAAGAAGGGAGTCTGTCATTATGATTACATTGTATCAATTCCCAATCTCACACTATTGTGAAAAAGCCCGTTGGGCTCTGGATTATAAAAATCTCCCACATACGATAAAAAATTTATTACCCGGTCCCCACGTTAAACAGGTTATGGCACTGGCCAAAACTTCTGAAGTGCCAGTGATTAAACATAAAGATCATGTAATTCAAAAATCGAATAATATTGTTGATTATCTTGATAAAATCTTTCCCGAAAAATCTCTGACACCTGAGGATGAAGCCACTCGTTTACAGGCACTTGAGTGGGAGCAATTTGCAAATAAGGAAGTAGGGGTAAATTTACGGATTTTTTTTTATCATACTTTACTAAAGCATCCGGATATTTTAATACCTATATTTACACATCAGGGACCCTGGTATGGAAAAATATTTATGAAGTTATTTTTTCCACAACTACGAAAAACCATGATTCGCTATATGCGTATTAATGACGAGTCTGCTACTCAGGCAAGAATTGATTTAAAGCTAGCCATTGATAAAATCAATGCACATTTAGTAAACCATCAATTTTTAGCGGGTGATCAGTTCAGCCGCGCAGATCTGGCAACGGCTGCACTCTTAGCACCATTAATTCAGCCTGAAAAATATGGTGTACCCTGGCCCTCACAACTCCCCCCCGCACTGCAGACGACTATTGATGAATGGAGTGGAGAGCTTGAGTGGGTACGAAAAATATATAAAGATTACCGATGATAAAGGGGATCAGATTAAATAATATTATTTCGTGATAATTTTTGTATCGTATTTTTAATTTTAGTCTATTATGTCTGTTTATAGTCACCTGTTCGGGTGATGTTGCTATTGTATTTACATGCTCTTAACATTCTCTGTTTAGCCGTTCTTTTCTCTGACAATCTGTTAATTATCTTAAGGATTAATGGCTTAGTCATTCAATTTGAATTTAATCGTGTTAAAAAATCCTGAGAAATTCATTCTGCTTACTATAATCATAATTTAGATAGTCAATTTTTTAATTTCAATAAAGAGGAGGCCTCTCCAGTTAATAGAATATGAGTGATGAAGTCACAGGTTTTGTTGCGTTTCTGAAACGATTGTGCATTTAGATGTTGATTAAAGACGGTAGAAAAGATGAAAAAAGTTTATAAAATTATGCTTGCGGCTTTGCTGTTAATGATTTATACAGTGGCGTCAATTGGCGCGACTTTAAATGTGAGTGGCGGTATGTTGATGGGGGCAACGGGTGTTGATGTAAATGGAATACTTTTCGATGTAAAGTTTTTAGATGGAACTTGTGCTGAGCTTTATACCGGTTGTGATGAAAATACAGATTTCCCTTTCACAAATTCCGCGGATTTAAATGACATCGTTTTAATCTGGGCAGCAGTGACAGCTTTGTTTGATCAGGTGTTAATCGATTCATCATCGGGTGCATTTGATTCTTACCCTATTTTGATTAATGGCTGTGTACTCGCGGGTGCTTGCCAGATAAATACACCGCTGTTTGTTGGAAGTAGTACTGAATTTATTCCAGCGTTTGGGGCTTTTAATGACATAGCAGTTGAGCAGGGTCTAACTACTAATCTTGATCATATTAACGAGGAAGCTGTTTACTTTAATAGTAATCCATCACCTTTATTTCCATCTGCCGATGCATCTGTATTTGCTGTCTGGAACCAGACAACCGTAGTCCCTGTTCCACCGGCACTGTGGTTATTTTTGTCCGGTATTCTGGGTTTGACTGTACTGGGTAACAAAGAAAGATTTATTAATGTCTTATCCAACATAAAGGGAGTGCGATAAAAACGCTTCAGTGAGAAAAGGACTCACTGACTATGATTTGTTACCGCCCCTTTAACTCTCTGCTTTTGTTAAATATCCGGATCATTCGGGTGCGGTTGTCCTGTGCCAGTTTCAAGATATTTTTTTAAACTGACGGTAAAGAAAAACCCCCATTTTGAATTGCAATGCATATAAAATTCATCCGCTTCTGGCCAGCCTGAATGACTAAATTGAAGAACGGTGCCTCTTTCATCAGGCTGTATCAGAAATTTAAATGCCCCTGTGTTGACCCACGGACCTTCGACACATTTCCAGCTTACAAGCTCATTTTTTATCAGTTCTATAATTTCCATTACGACCTGATGCTCTCCATTAGGACCGAAAAAAAATGTTGCTTTCGAGCCAATGTCGCCCCTGGTGTTTGTCTTCGTCCACCAGGCACTCAAGCCATCCTGTTCTGTTAGCGCCTTATAGACTTCTTCGGGTGGAGAATCGATTGTTAAACGGTGTAGTATTTCAGCCATTGTTTTTCCTTTTAATTTTATTGCGTTTTTATAAAGGGCCTGGATCCTGCTTAACCCCTCTGGTGAGCCTTATATGTACACCTATGGGTGTACTAATAAGGTAGTAAAAACTATCAGCATTTCATAGTGATCGAAAGTCATGATCTACCCAGTTGTTAAATAAGTTGCCAAAGAATCAAATGAACTATTCCAGCCAAATTTATGGCCGTCGTAGGCTTGTTTGTCAGGCAGTTGTTCATGTGTCAGTGTTAGCTCAGTGCCCTGTTCGACAGATTTAAAAACGATACTCACCAATGTTTCTGCACAAATTCCTTCACTGCCATTGCATGGCTGGTCTTCAAGCACCCAGGTAAAAACCAGTCTATGCGGACTTGAAATTTCAAGGTATTGTCCAAAATGTTTTATGCTGTTTCCATCTGGTGAGTTAATTTCAATGCAGTATTTTCCACCGATACTTAGATCAATTTCCGAGTGGCTGACTACAAAACCTTCAGGTC
>Ga0316205_10004847_pt1 | contig 11490 bp, 11 predicted proteins | sample 3monthpyrite_MG_FD_204941 | JGI IMG/M metagenome (GOLD analysis project Ga0316205, IMG submission 204941) | Microbial mat bacterial communities from mineral coupon in-situ incubated in ocean water Damariscotta River, Maine, United States -... | ecosystem: Environmental > Aquatic > Marine >... | reverse complement strand
CCTTGCATCAGGATTATGGACAATTTGCCAGCCCGACTTATAAACTCGATGGCAAAACTCAGCATCCTCATAGTACATAAAATAACCTTCATCCAACAACCCTATCTGTTGAAATACTTCACACCGGATAAGAACACAGGCAAAACTTGTCCACTCTGGGTGAGCAATTTTGGGCTGGACAGGTAAAGCGACTATAGAACGATTAAGTAGCCGATCAATAAATCCAGTCTGAGCTGCACTCATGAATTCACTCAATGGTTTGGGAAATCTAAAACAACTTTCTTGTCCCTCTCCATTAGGCCATTCAAGTCGAGGGCTTATTAGCCCAGCTTTTGGATAATGCTTCATCGTATCCAAAATAGTTTGAATTGCCCCTTTTCTCACTAATGTATCACTGTTCAAAAGTAAATAATAGTTTGCATCTAGGGTTTTGATGCCCAAATTATTTCCAGCCGCAAAGCCAGCATTTGTTTTAGATTGAATAAATAATACCTTTGACTCAATATCATGCTCTGTTAGCCATTTATTAATAAGCAAAGGCGATTCATCATCAGAATGGTTATCAACAATAACAATTCGAGCATCAATATTGTCCAGCTCAGGAAGTAATGTATTTAAGCAATCTGTGAGAAGCTTTGGTGTACGGTAATTAATGATAATGATGGACAATAGCATCTTCCTGACATCTTTCCGCATTTATTTCAGGCCATTTATATCAATTACATTGATACGATGTTTACATTCATTTCGCCATAAAGTTATCCCTAATTTATTAGCAAGAATATTCTTGATAAATAACCGTAAACCATATTTTTGTATTTGATATCGAATACGAAAATTTTTATTTTTCATCATCAATATAAACTTTTCAAAACGGTTAGGCAGCATAGATGGGTAACCACTTAATTCATAACCACGCTCCAGAAGCATTTCTGAAACTTTACCCTCTATAAGTTGTAACTCTCGCTTACTATATTTTGTTTTCCATTGGTAACTACAATTTTTATTAGGCAGGTCATATGATGATTTTTTTGCATAATCCATCATATGACCTGAGTATTCAACACCAAGAAAATCGCATATTATTGTAAGCCCCTTTTGAACATCATCCAATAGGTCTTCGTATTTTATCTCAATATATTGACTTGATTTTAAAGTCTTCCTGAGAAGATCCCAAGATTTTTCAGCTTCTTCCCATATGTCAATACCATAATAAACATTACCTACCCCATCCCCATACAAGATCGAGCGACATCTCTAGGGTCACGTAATAAATGGATATAGCGCGCATTGGAATATACTTCAGGTATTCTATGAAAATGACGATGAACATTCAGGCTGAGAACTGTACTATCATGACTGAATTGATCAATAAAGGAATCCATTAACTCAGAATAACCAAGCTCTTTATCTAGCGCTAGTTTCTTAGCTTGAAATATTCTGTTTAGTGATAACCACTCATGATATACAAAAATATTCGGGTATTGACCATCATCACTTACTAAATCAAATAGAAAATCACATTCACCAGGATTTGTAATACTAGGATGTGACGCCAACATCAAGCGAAGTAAAGTGCTGCCTGAACGTACAGGAGCGACAATGAAAGTAGGCGAGTAATTTTGATTCATTTTCTTAATATTTTCATTGTATTAAACATTCTCATCAAGAATATGCTCAAATTTATCTATTGATTTTTTCCATGATTGTTTTGTCGCTACCTCATAAGCTGCTTCTGATATAGCACACCAACTTGAGTTACTCATTTCAATGATTTTAATTATGCTTTCTCCTTGAGCCCTAATATCATCAATATTATTCAACTCACCGTTTACACCATGTTTAATGAAATCTGGTGCGCAACCGGATTTTGTCGCTATCACAGGACAGCGGCATGCCATAGCCTCTAAGACAGGCAAACCAAAACCCTCAGTTCTGCTACTAAAAATATAAGCGTCGCTTTGACTATAAATTTCTCTGATCTTTTCTTGATCAGGTGAAAAATAAAAAGTAGCTCCTTCTGGTAAGGAAATATTTTTATCTATATTTTTAGAACCAAAAACCAACAATTTGATATTAGGATATTTCTTCTTTGCATATTCAAATGCAGCAATACTAACATCAGTGCCTTTAAATTTCTCTGTAGCATACATCATGGAAAAAACTGGGGAGTTTTGTTTATTTCTATGTTGTGCATTAAATAACTTTGTATCAACACCGTTAGGGACTAGCTCCACGTTTACATTACCATATTGATTCCGCAATATATCGATCAACCATTGCGCTATTGTTATTTTTATTAACGGTAATTGATAGATAGCTTTAACTCTCTCCACAGGCAAATGTGAGTAAATTTCATAACCTTGAATAAAATGAAGTTTTTTGCCTTTACTTTCATTCAAATCCATTAACCATTCAGCCGTTTCCCACCATGTAGCAATAACTATATCACCATCTGGAACATCCTGGTTTTTAATAGGTCTATGAGAATGCAATACTTTGATATTCACGTCAACTAAATTAGAAAAATGTGATTTTTTCAATACACTATCATTAGATTCATTCCTTAACCAGCACTTCTTTTTCAACACTCTTTTAATATTAGAAAAAAAACTTTTATTTGGCGATGGTACCGCTACTATTGTGACATCATGTCCCTTCAGTGCAAGACCTTGAGCATAGGTTGCAACAACTCTGCAGCCACCTGAAAAATTTGGAGTCGGGAATAAAAAAGTAATTCGCATAACGACAAAACACCTGTATTAAATTTTAAGCATTTCTTTTGTAGTAGGATCATTACGTAAATACTAAAACTTGTTCCGAGTCATAAATGGCTTCAAGATTCCTAATGGTTTGTGGCGTTGCCAGCTACCTCCTATGGATATTTATTAGCATTTTTTTTAATTCGGTTAGCATACTCGTCGTAGTTCCACAGACTTTCAGAAAAGGTTGGGGCAGCAATTCCTTTACGTAAGTACGCTTCAGTAATTTACGCTTGACCATTAACAGGTCCTAAAGTTATTTTCTTCCATTGCAGATGTTATTATTCTTGCTGCTCCACCCCATCACACGCCGACTTCTAAAGCACGCTGAGGCCTTAACCCACGAACAAGGGCATAAAGCATAATGCGATCAGTAAAACACATATCGGAAGGTTCATGATATACAACACCAACGCGCTCACTACTGCTTATATCGTAGAGATTTTGTCTCATAAAAACATTCTTAAACCAATACCCCAGCTCATCCTTAATTTTCTTTGATTTCGCTCTTATCCCAAACCCCATAACCATCTCCCAATGCTAAAAATATTATATTGCTAATAGACTTATCCTCAAATAAGATATGTAGTTAAGTACTTAAAAAATCAGCCTATCATTCTATCATTCGAAGCGTTTCGTCACATCAATACTCTTCTTCTGTTTAATCATTTTAAAGATTGCACAATACAACAATTGCCAACTCTTTTTATTTAACGGACATATTTTCACCGCCTTTATACCATAGACTATAGCTGCCGTTTTATTTTTATAATTAAATGCCCACCAGCCATATTTTAAAATAAAATCATATTTCGATTCAATTGTTTCATCAGGTCGAAAATGGATAGTAGGCTCGAATGTAGATACAACCCTCCTTCGCTCACAAGCGCTACCAATAACTTTTCTGGCGGTGGCTAATTGTTTTTCTCCAGCAATCCCACTTATGGATGAATTTAGGACTCTATATTTCATCAATGTTTTCGGAATATTAGATAAAAGGCCAACTTCACCAAGTCGGAGCCACAAATCAAGGTCTTCAGCTGGATGATACTTCTCTCGATACTTACCAACCTTAAGAACTGCGTCTTTTCGCATTATTGCTGATGGATGACATATAACTGAATGGCCTTTAATTAATTCCTGTTGAATATCGGCATTAACTGTTGGTGCTTCCAATATAGTTAATCCACGATTTTTTTCGTCAATGATTTCAAAAAAACTACCTACACATACAACATCAGAGTGATCAGCTAAATATGCAACCTGTTCACTAAGTCTGGTTTCTAATGCAATATCATCCGCATCCATTCTTGCAATCAATGGTGCTTGAGCCAAATCAAGCCCTTCATTTAATGATGCAATCAGCCCCTTATTTTCACGACTAATTAAGCGAATACGATGATCTTTTTTAGCATACGCCTCTAATATTTTGAGCGTTCCATCTGTTGAGCCATCATTAATGATAATAAATTCAAAACTAGTAAATTCTTGGGTTATTATGCTCTCAACTGCCGCTTTAATATATTTCTTAGCATTGTAGACAGGCATCAATACTGATACGGCCGGCAGTATAGTTGTCATCATCCACTTTTCCTTTCATATAGGAATGGCACAGTCAAAGTATTATCTCCATGTTTTCACCAGTAGACCATAACAAACCAAACTTGATATTAGCTTCACCAAAACTATGAGCTGTTAGCTTTAACAAATTACCAGCATATAGAATGATCTTTCCGTGCAGAGCGATTTGCTATCTGCAGTGGAAGACTGGAATTATCAAAATTATATCCTAGCAACTTAATATCTTCAGCATACACCTCTGCCACAATATTTTTTGTTTCATCAGTGTAATAATTTGTATAAGTAGCGTGCTTGCTTTTGTTTGAACTTGGCAGACTACAGTTAACACCGATTCGTTTCGAAATGTACATGAAATCCTCATCAATATTTTCCAGAAAGCCGATGAAATCCAACGACATCATTTTTCTTTTTTCAAGTATATAATGATACTGAGGCTGAAAATGATACCATTTCCAGATATTTTTTTTATTTAACCAAGTCCTTACAAAATCTTCAAAACCCGAATAAACGCCAAGCTCTTCACTAAACCAAGCCTTGTCTAGTTCATTAAACCCCCCATTTTTTAAAAAAAAATACGCGGACACCAATCTATCCCACGGATTTCTCACAATTGTGAACTTGAAATAATCAGTGATACAATTTGGCTCAAAAATATTCAGATATTCATCAAACGTTGTATGACCGCCTGCAAGGCCTCCAAAAATAGTTTCATTAAGAGAAACACCAGCACATTTGGGAATATGAACAAAAATTGCTTTCTTATCATCATAAGGTTTATAGGAATAATCACTTTCTGTTGTTATTTTTCTTTTATGTTGTGTATTTTCAAAAGCTTGTTTATGTGAAAACCTATAATTCCACCGCCTAAGATTCAAATAAACTTGTAGAGGTAATAATTCAAGCAGGAATTGCTTCATTGCAAAATATCTTTAAAGTTAAAACCCAAAATTCACTCGTTGGTATATAACACCTAACGGAAACACACACAACCGCACCGACTTAATCAAAGTCATTACTTAAAAACACCAATATTATTTAAAACTGTCTTTACTACCTTTCTTATACTGATTTTCCCGTATTGCGGTGGAAGTTTGTTAAGGGACACATCATTATAATCTCCTGTGATATCAATAAAAGAAAATGAGGCGTTATCTCTTTTTTGGATCAGAAACTGATTAAATGGTAAAGCAATAATTGGTAAATCCATTGCTTCAGCAAAATAAATGCTAAACGGACAAACAAGAGTAGGCTCAAAATCAATATCATGCTGCCATGGAGTAGTTATAAAATCATCGCCACCAATAAGGCCATTCTTTTTCATTTTGGGAAGCAATTTAATTAAGTCAATGGTGATGCCACGCAAAGTGTGATCACCGTCAATGTATGCAAAATCAAGTGATTCGTCAGGAATTTCATCGACAATATCTTTGGTTCTCCCCCTAAGACCTAATCTCCGAGCCATTTTTACCCCCTACACTTTAGAATGTCTAAATTTTTCAATAAAAATTTCTCGTCGTTCATCGTGAAAATCATGTGATCATTATGTGAAATCCTGGTGCGTGAACTATTATTTTTAATTATCACGACAAATCAGAAATATATTTTTAGTTTTTAGTTTTTTCTAAAATGTTTTTACTAATTGATTTTAGTATTTTTTCTTGTATCTTAGATAACGTAACAACTCTGGAAATTTCAAATCCTTTTTTTTCATCCTTTAGATAAACTTTGTACATCGTATCCAGTTGCGATAAAGCTTCAACAGGGGAGAGATCGAGTTTTTTAAGTTTCAGTTTGAGTAGTGACAACAAAAGGTAAGATAAGTAGCAGATGAAAATATGGGCGACAACACGATTGTAAAGCCAATGCCTGATAGGGCGAAGTTTAGTGACGCCTTTTAAGCTTTGGAACGCTTTCTCAACAACATCTTTGTCAAAATATATCTTTACGATGTCTTCTTTTGAATCGCTTGACGTCGTAAATATGACGGTGTAACCGCAAAAGACTAGCGCGGCTTCGATTTTATCCATCATTAATTGATTGTTTTTATCAAAATACTGATGGAGTGATTCCTTGATGCCTTTTCCTTGCGCCAAAAGATTTTCAGCCTCATTGATTTCATCGTACAACGACTCCTTCGCCTTTTGTTTCTTTTGCTCGTTAAAACAAATAATGATTTTACCTTCGACGCCTCCAATACAATAGGGTTTTGTGGTCACGTAAAATATGGTCTTACTTAGCTTAACTCGATTGTTTATTTTTATGAAATCAGGCTTATTTATCAGTGGTTTTAGTACTTTTTTGAGACCTTGATGCAGCGGTAATCCGCAAATAACTTTCCACTCCATTTTTTTAATATCGACTTGATTTTTCTTTGAACTAATCCCTCGATCAAAGACAATGAGTCCATCCTTAATATTGAAATCGTCAAAAGAAGTGATCACATCCTCTAATGTTTTCGAGTCACCGATATTGCCATGAAAGGTTTTATGGAAAATGGGAATACCCGCTTCCTTTGTCACACCTAGACCCACTTGAATGAGAGGCCGCCCTTTTACCCCTTCTTTGTCATGACCCAATTTGCCAAGGGGACACTTTTTGCCGTACAAGTAAGTATTGGTCACATCGTAGAGTATGCCTTTGTCATCAATTTTGTATTTTTTGCAGGTGTTTTCAAAAATTCTTTTTTGTAGTGCCGTTGAGTCCATGGCTTCCAGTGAATCAAGTGCTTTTAAGCAGCTATCTTCGGTAACATGATTTAAACCGAGGAGAAAATTGAGATCCGTCCGCTGAAACCAATCAGGCATATTGTTGATGCTTTTAAAATCGGTGCAATGGGCATAAACCATGCTCAGAATTTCTTTCGCATACTTTCCTAACAGTGAAGGAAGACCAATTTCATTCGCCAAATGATCCAGCACAATAAGAGGGCCGTATACCTTGACGTTGCTAACAGAAACATCGGATATCGACGAAGCAAGAATTGTTTTCCCGTCGGCCTCCCTGCCTAAATATCGCAAATGTTTGGTCACAACCTTTCCATCAACTCTGACGGATTCCACCTCTGACAGGTAAACCTTCCCATTTCTTTTTGATCGTTTAATATAGGACATAGGGGCGTAATATACCCCCTACAGGCAAAGATGCAAGTCTTTTAACTAAAAAATCGATTTTATTAATATGCCTTGTGTATAGTGGTTTTAGCGTTTTGGCAATGAAAATTATTTGTAGGGGGTAATTTTGGCTCTGAGTTTAAGCTAAGAACTATGATTTTTTCTGATGCGAATGCTGTTTTTTTCATCGCTGCAACATAGACATCATCAAATACTTGGCCATCGACATTAAATGGTTTATTCCAATCTGGCAAATTAGCCCAAGGGTCGATCATATAGTAACGCTCAATGAATTTGCACTCTTCAAGTAGCTCTTTTGCGAAATCACCTTTCCATACACCAACTTCTACAATGGTTTTCGCATCTGTAGCTTTTAATACCTTTATCCACAGTTGAGAGCGTGACTTCGCACCAGAAAATATATCTTGAAATTTCAAATCTTCAATATTCATGTTTGCAACTCTTATAAAATTCGCGACACCGAATGTAAAATCTCAGCAGCAAGTAATAATTCTTACATTAATTTTTACAATTTTTTAATTTGCTTTTTGATTCATATGGAAGAAAATATTTTTCATTTGTTAGCATGCTCATTATGAGTAACCTTGAGTCTAAAGAATTCTGCTCACATATACTATTATCACGGCAACAGACATAATAATCACCGGAATATCTAACTCTGGTTGCCACAAGGAGAAACGCGAATATACAAAGATGTCAACAGGATATATTATTGAACTTGCGAACGCTAGCCCAAAAATCATTCCTATTTGACCGCCTAAATGACTACCTATTAACATTGCTGATAACTTTATACAAACCTGTACTCCCAACAATAAAGTAGAAATACCAGTTTTCCCCAACGCCATTAAAACGCCTGCATATGACCCTCTTAAAACACCAATAAGCATTCCTAGTGAAAGCACTTCAAGCATCCATCCAGCCTCAGAGTACCTATCATCGTAAAGAAAATAGATTAATTCTTCACCCCAGAAGACTAGTAATACAGCAATTGGCCAAAGCAATATAATTTGCGCAAACCTGGCTTTACGTAATGCACCATACAAACTTCCCGGCCTATCTCTGACTAATTCAGAAAATGACGGAAAAAAAACTACTGAACTTAGTTTTTGCACCAGCATATATACTGCAGCGACAAGTGCCATGGAAATGCTATAAATCCCCAAAAATCCGACATCGAAAACACGCCCGATAATCAATCTATCGCCTTGGGCAGCAAAAAAGCTCATGATTGAAGAAAGCATTAACCAACGACCAAATTTATATATTGATTTGAACGCATCTGAATCCCAATAAAAATAATTATTAGCCCCTTTGAAATACGAATAACTCATGACAACCTTTACTAAAGATTGTGTTAATCCTCCTATGACTAATGCCCAAATTGATTGCGTTATCCACGCACCTATAATCATAAAAATCAGACCAACAAGTGATGATGATATCTCTGTGATAGTCAGCTTTCTCAACTCTACTTTACGATTTGCAATAATGATCTTTGTTGATTGAAATCCTATAACTATAGATGACAGGCCACTCACAATTAAAAGCGGCACTAAAAGTGGTTCTTCATAAAAAAGTGAGACAGGCCAAGAAATAGCGCAAATTAGTAACCATAATACTAGCCCTCGAACAACTTGTAATGTCCATGCAGTATTAAGAAATTTAGGATCACTACGCTTATTTTGTATAATACTCGCGTTGATTCCAATATCAGACAGCATTGCAATGCCTACGATAAATACCTGAACAAGCACCATTAAACCAAACGCTTCTGGAAACAATAATCTGGTTAGTATTAAATTTCCTCCCAGTCGAAGGATTTGAGATATAGTATTACCTCCTATTGTCCAGAAGGCGCCTTTAAGCACTCTGAGTTTTAATGAAGTCAACGCCATGTTCTCGGATCTATTATGTGTTTTTTAGATTTTTCATCCATCAAGGAGTCATCGACATAACAAAACATAATTTCTTACTTTGTCTTATAAAATTATTCATTTTAATATCATGGCTACCATACTTTTCCATATTTTAAAATCTATTGGGCTTAAACTTAACGCTTTAAACATACGGCCTAATGCTTCCTTTTTTTTCCCTTGCTGATGCAAATTCCAAGCAGAGCCTACTAACATACTTGTTATATGCTTATCCGCTGAATGGGATTTATTATTCTTTCCTGGCGGTGGAGTAGGTGCTGAATTATTATCAAGCTCATCATTTCCTTCAGACAAACGTTGCTTTTGAAATTTTTTTGCGGTTTTCTCAAAAAAAACTCTTTGATTATCTGGCTGACTATGTGTGATTGACATATCATGTAGCCTATATAAATAACTGACTTTATGTTCATACCAAATCCTAGAGTTTTCTCCTAATCTTAATTGGAGATCAACATCCTCTGCTGTAATAAAGTATTCTCTACAACCATTTATTTTTTTTAAAATATTAGTTTTAATTGCATAAGTACAAAAATGTGTTCTAGTAACTCCAGATTTTAATTCATTCGTAATATCGTCAGAAACACAATCTGAATTTAAAGTATCATTTACAACTACACCCTTGACATCAATCATTGAAAAATTACCACACACACCATCGTACTTAGGGTTTTCTTTTAACCAAGATATTTGCCATGCTATACGATCTTTTGTATACAGGTCATCAGCATCACATCGCATCACTACTTCACCACGCACTACATCGAGAGCTTTGTTAAAAGCCGCTGCAATTCCCTTGGATTCACCTGGAATAATAAGAATACGAGGATCATTAAGTTGTTGTATTATATTTACAGAATCATCAGATGAACCATCATCAACTATAATTATTTCTATGTTTGAATAGAAGCCTGTTAAAATTGAAGCCAAAGTTTGGCGAATATAGCTTTCAGCGTTTCGCATAGGCATGATAATACTAACTAACACTTAAACTCTTCCTTTACCAAAACCAAACAGTTGCATTAAAATTTATGTTTTGACAGTATTATTAAAAGAGCTTGAACGCCCTAACAATGCACCAACCAATAACCACAACCAGGAGGCTATTGAAGCATTTGGCAACTGATCAATCATTATGACAGATACTAGTAATACATGCCCCACCAATAAATGCTGTTGTTTCTTATCATTGAGCAATCGACTTGAGGCCACGCCACGCCACACAGCCAATACCCCCAAACCGAAAAGTGCAGCAAATCCGATGATACCAGATTGCCCCAAGACAATAATCCAATAACCATCCGTGACAGAGTCTGACAACCGATTCCTACCCCAACCGCCCCAACCAAAAAAAAGTTTTTTCTGAGCATGTTCCAGTAACCGATCTTCGTGATAAAAACGAAACCCTAAAGACTGGGCTCTATCTTGATCAAAATCTCCGGCAATCTCTACCAACTGTTGATGTGGGAATAGATCAAATATGGATAATGCCGGATAAAATATGACGATACCTATTAAAAATATAGACACACGTTGCATCGTGCGAATAGGCATCCATTTAATGGCGAATAGAAGAAAAGCACCCAACAAAAATGCCCCAACTGACTTACATAAAATAAGCAACACAAAAAAATAGATGACAATAGCTACAGGTTGAAAACGAAATGTCTTGATAGCTGCTTTCCACAAAAGTACCGCAGATGCTAGAGTTACTGCAACAAACATTGAGACCCAAAGCCCATGCCCCAAAAATACCACAGGCCGAAATCCACCAAACCGATACTGCTGTCCAAAACTATGCGGAAAAAATCCATAAATCCAGGTATGCAATTGTGGGCTCATACGAATCTCAAAAAGAATGGGCAGTGAATAACACAAACCGGCAAAAACTAACAGCTTAAATAATGTCAGTTGATCATCATGACTCTTGACTAATTGCAGTCCAAGGATAAACGGTATCAGCCCTAAGTATTGGTTGATAATCGCTGACAAACCATCATGGTATGTTAGTCCTTGGATTAATTTACTCCCATCAAATACAGGCTCTTGGTTATTAAATACCGTAATCAGCGGTGAAATCAG
>Ga0316205_10004846_pt1 | contig 11495 bp, 11 predicted proteins | sample 3monthpyrite_MG_FD_204941 | JGI IMG/M metagenome (GOLD analysis project Ga0316205, IMG submission 204941) | Microbial mat bacterial communities from mineral coupon in-situ incubated in ocean water Damariscotta River, Maine, United States -... | ecosystem: Environmental > Aquatic > Marine >... | reverse complement strand
ACTTATAGCCCTTTAAATACAATTAGTTATTTAGTATTACTAAAGTTAAATATCATATGTTCCACGGCTAATCTGATTCAAGCTTATGCTACATATTTGTTCATTATGGCCTATCAACATGATAATTTCATAACTAAAAAATATACAGCAGATATTCAATCACTCAAATCACTAAATCGACTGTTTTAGCTTCTATGTAAACTAACTCCTTCTCACAACATAGCGTAACTCATTCGCCTAATTGCTTCACAAGTCATTGAGAAACCAATAATTTTTTGCTAATATACTCATCGATTTCTATGGCTCCTAAACACTCCTATTAAGGCCAAATTTAACCAGATGACACGCTATATATTTATCACCGGTGGTGTAGTTTCTTCCTTAGGTAAAGGAATCGCTGCCGCCTCCCTTGGTGCAATCCTTGAGGCCCGTGGCCTTACTGTTAAAATGCTCAAGCTAGACCCTTACATAAATGTTGATCCTGGCACTATGAGCCCGTTTCAGCATGGTGAAGTTTATGTAACCGATGACGGTGCAGAAACTGATCTTGATCTTGGGCACTATGAGCGTTTTGTTAACTCCCGGACTTCTCAGGCCAGCAACTTCACCTCTGGCCGAATTTATGAAACCGTTATTCGTAAAGAACGTCGCGGTGAATATTTAGGCGGTACCGTACAGGTTATACCGCATATAACTGATGAAATTAAACGCAGTGTCATTAAAGGCGCGGAAGGCGCTGACGTTGCAATGGTTGAAATTGGTGGAACCGTAGGTGACATTGAGTCATTACCGTTCCTGGAAGCGATACGCCAGATGGGTGTAGAACTGGGGCATGATCGTGCATTATTTATGCACCTTACGCTGGTACCTTATATTCGTTCAGCTGGTGAAGTTAAAACCAAACCTACCCAGCACTCTGTAAAAGAATTACGCTCTATTGGTATTCAGCCAGACATACTTTTATGTCGCTCTGAAACCTACCTGGCAGCAGAAGAACGTCGCAAAATTTCCCTGTTTACGAATGTAGAAGAAAAAGCGGTTATATCAGCAAAAGACCTTGATCATATCTATAAGATCCCTCAATGGTTGCAGGAGCAGGGTCTGGATAAGATCGTTGCAGATAAGTTAAGACTCGATCTTCCAGAGGCAGATATGTCTGACTGGCAGTCTGTGGTAGATGCATTAGAAAACCCTGACTCTGAAGTAACTATTGGTATGGTCGGTAAATATGTTGATCTAACTGAATCATATAAATCATTAAACGAATCATTAAGCCATGCGGGCATTCAGAACAAAGTTAAAGTCAATATTCGCTATATTGACTCTGAAGACTTTGAAAGCGGTGATATGAGTCAGCTTGATGATCTGGATGCTATATTAGTGCCCGGCGGCTTTGGTAAACGCGGTGTTGAAGGAAAGATAGCCGCTGTAAAATACGCCCGTGAAAATAAAGTGCCTTATCTGGGTATTTGCCTGGGTATGCAGGTAGCCGTTATTGAATATGCGCGGCATAAAGCTGATATGGAAGATGCGCACAGCACCGAGTTTAATCGCGCCACTACACATCCGGTTATCGGTTTGATTACAGAATGGAAGTCTGTATCTGGTGAAACAGAAGTACGTGATGAGCACTCCGACTTAGGCGGAACAATGCGCTTAGGTGCACAGGCGTGTATGTTAGAAGAAGGCAGTAAGATTGCTGAAATTTATAATTCAACTAAAATATCTGAACGCCACCGTCATCGCTACGAGTTTAATAATACGTTTTTAGATGAGCTTGAAAGCAAAGGCCTTAAATTTTCGGGTCGCTCTGTAGATGGTAATCTGGTTGAAGTCATTGAAGTGGCTGACCACCCATGGTTTGTTGCCTGTCAATTCCACCCGGAATTTACCTCTACACCACGTAAGGGGCACCCATTATTTACAGATTACATAAAAGCAGCCTGCGATCACCGCAATAAAAGAGGGCAGTCATAATGGATTTATGTGGATTCAATGTTGGCTTAGATCAGCCCTTATTTCTACTTGCGGGCCCATGTGTTATTGAATCAGAAGCAATGGCACTGAGCACTGCAACAGAACTGAAACAAATCACTGATAAACTGGGTATCCCATTTATCTACAAATCATCATTTGATAAAGCCAATCGCTCATCAATTGATAGTTTTCGTGGCCTAGGCATGGCAGAAGGCCTGCGAATTCTGCAAAAAATTAAAGATGAAGTAGGTGTGCCAGTCATAACAGATGTCCATGAAGATACACCCATGGACGAAGTAGCTGAAGTGGTTGATGTTATACAGACACCGGCCTTTTTATGTCGTCAAACTAACTTCATATTAAAAGCAGCTGCGGCAGGTATCCCCATAAACATTAAAAAAGGTCAGTTTATGGCGCCCTGGGATATGAAAAACGTCGTAGATAAAGCAAGAACAACAGGCAATGAACAGATTATGGTTTGTGACCGAGGTGTATCCTTTGGTTATAACAATCTTGTTTCAGATATGCGTGCACTAGCCGTAATGCGTGAGACAGATTGCCCGGTAGTATTTGATGCCACCCATTCCGTACAGTTACCTGGCGGACAAGGAGCAACCTCAGGCGGGCAACGTGAACATGTACCTGTTCTAGCACGTGCAGCGGTTGCAGCGGGTGTTTCAGGTGTGTTCATGGAAACACACCCTGACCCGTCTAATGCTTTAAGTGATGGCCCTAACGCATGGCCATTAGGCAAAATGGAAGCATTATTAGCACGTTTAAAAGGCATTGATGAGCTGGTTAAATCTTCTGCATTTGAAGAAACACAGCTCTAATCTTAAAAACCTGATTATTTCATAATACCCGAAGGCTTATATCGGGTTTCCAGCATTATTAGATTAGCTGGATAAACTGTAACGCGAATCTAACTTTTAGCGAAACAGATATAAAGCACTGTAAATGACAACGTATTATTAGGTAAACGACACACAGCAAATAGTGTCTTAAGAATAATCAATAAAGAAACTAGAAACCAAGTAAGAAAATAAACGTAAATACATGAAAGTATTGAGGAAAACATGTCAAAAATTAAGCAAATAATCGCTCGCGAAATACTCGATTCAAGAGGCAACCCAACACTGGAAGCAGATGTTATTCTAGAAAGTGGTGTACGCGGCCGAGCTGCAGTTCCATCAGGCGCATCAACAGGTGCTCGAGAAGCAATTGAGCTACGTGATGATGATAAAAACCGTTACATGGGTAAGGGTGTATCGAAGGCAGTAGCCAATGTAAATGGCGAAATTCAAAAAGCATTAATCGGCACAGATTGTCGCGAACAACGCACGATTGACGACATCATGATCAAGCTCGATGGCACAGAAAACAAAGCACGCTTGGGCGCGAATGCACTTTTAGCTGCTTCATTGGCTTCTGCTCATGCTGCTGCAAACTTTGAAAAGAAAGACCTGTTTGATTACCTTGGTAATGGCAAATTCACACTGCCTGTTCCAATGATGAATATTATCAATGGTGGCTCACATGCAGATAACAGTGTTGATTTGCAGGAATTTATGATTTTGCCAGTAGGCGCACCATCATTCAAAGAAGCGTTACGTTACGGCACAGAAGTTTTTCATTCATTGAAAAAAGTCTTATCTGATCGCGGCATGATTACTACTGTAGGTGATGAAGGTGGTTTTGCACCAAACCTGTCATCTAACGAAGAAGCCATTGAAGTTATTTTAGAAGCCATTGAAAAAGCCGGTTATGTAGCAGGCAAAGATATTTATCTGGGTCTTGATGTTGCTAGCTCTGAGTTTTATAAAGACGGTAAATATGATTTAGCATCTGAAAACCGTAAGTTAAGCGCTGAAGAAATGATCGACTTTTTAGCCGACTGGGTTGAAAGATTCCCTATTATCACAATCGAAGATGGGCTTGATGAAGCTGACTGGGAAGGTTGGGCAAAATTAACTGAACGTTTAAACGATAAAGTTCAGTTAGTAGGTGATGACCTTTATGTAACTAATACTAAAATCTTCAAAGAAGGTATTGATAAAGGTATTGCTAACTCAATCTTAATCAAATTCAACCAGATTGGTACATTAAGTGAAACACTTGATGCGATTAATATGGCGCATGATGCCGGTTATACAGCGGTTGTTTCACACCGTTCTGGCGAAACAGAAGACAGCACAATTGCTGACTTATGTGTAGCAACCAACACAGGCCAAATTAAAACAGGTTCTTTATCTCGCTCTGATCGTGTTGCTAAATACAATCAGTTATTACGCATTGAAGAAACACTGGGTGATAAAGCAGTGTATGCAGGTAAATCTGCTTTCAAACATCTCAAATAAATACCTGAGTTAATATTTTTGAAATGGTTACTATCACTACTCATGGTTCTGTTTCTGCTACTGCAGTACAAACTATGGGTGGGTGATGGAGCTGTTCCGGAAGTTTTACACCTGGAAAAAGAAATACAAAAAAAGCAGTTAGAAAAAAACAAACTCGAAGAGCGCAACGCTTCTCTTGCTGCTGAAGTAAAAGATTTAAAACAGGGAAAAGATGCAATAGAAGAACGAGCCCGTAGTGAAATGGGCATGATTGGAAAAGACGAAACCTTCTACCAGATTATTCAAACATCTAAATGAGATAACCCCTTAATGCAAACACAACAATTCTGGGCAATCGTTCCCGCTGCCGGCGTTGGCAAACGCATGTTAGCAGACAGGCCAAAACAATATCTCACCCTGCAAAATAAAACTGTTATTGAACACACATTAGACAAGCTATTATCACTCGACGAAATCACCGGTGTAGTTTTATCGATTAGCGAAACAGATGAATACTGGCCTGTATTAAATTATCACTCTGAAAAACCAATATTCATCGCAAACGGTGGAAAAGAAAGAAGTGACTCTGTTTTAAATGCTCTCACATTATTAAATAATGAGCTTTCTGAATCTACTAACACATGGGTTTTGGTTCATGATGCCGCGCGCCCATGCGTACGCAGTGATGATATACAGAAACTTATCACGCAGGGCAGCTTAACCGATGATGGTGGGCTACTTGCTTTACCGGTTAGAGATACAATGAAGCGATCAGTCCAGGCAAGTTCTGATCAGACAGAGAAAGTAAAACAAACCGTGGAACGTGACGGTTTATGGCACGCGTTAACACCACAGATGTTTAAACTGAATATTTTATTCAAAGCGTTGCAAGAAGCACGTAAAAACAACTTAACCATCACCGATGATGCATCAGCAATGGAATTGGCGGGTTATAAACCCATGTTAGTCGAAGGTCACGAAGATAATATAAAAATTACCCGCGCATTTGACCTGCAATTAGCAAAACTCTTTTTAAAAAACCAATCGTAAATTGCCAAAACTGAATTTAGACTTCAGCCCCCTAAAAACCACTTATAGCTCTTTTAAATATCTACGCTCTTTAATGTCCAGGAACTACCACCTTCAAATGCAGCAGGGTGATGACGGTGAATCGTATTTTCTATATAACCTACTTTTTCATCTGGCACATCAACCATCAGTAACAACTCATTATGATTTAAGGCCTCTTTAAATTCACTCATGTGAGTGTGAGGTATATGTTGTGCAAAAAAATTACCTGCAGCAAAACTTAACATCATCACTGCTAGAGATAATAATGCCAGCATGTATTGCTGAGTCGTCATAGCAACAACTAAAATTATTAAAAACACAAAAAACATAAATAAATTACCATTCCAGAATATGTTTTCTATTTCCTGCGCTTCATCATTAATCTGGTTTTCAGTAGCCGGATTCAATGACGCGGTGGGTAAATCATGCTTTGCATAGGTGTGAATATTTCTATCTTTAACGCCTAAACCACTTAATTCATTAACAACTTTCTGAGCAAGTTGTGCGTTGGGTAGTAAAAAGTTTAATCGACGGAACATAACCAGCTCCTTAAACCAAAGATGGTTTATATATTTGATTTATAAATTACGCTTAACCCTCTGCTACATAGTCAGCGCTATCATTGCCTTTCAGGGTTATTCTATGATCTTCTTCTCGCTCCCAGTTTAAAAACTCATCCATATTTTTCTGGGTTTCAAAATAGATCTCCAAACCACTATTACCGTCACCTTCATAATGGCAGGGGTGATTTGAAAGGTTATGAACTTCTTTCTGTGTGATGGGATCTGTAGTAACACGAATGTGCATGATGATCTCCTTAACGTTTTAATCATTTGGGTGTTTATCTCTATGTTATAGAATTCCTTACTAAATTAGTCAAGTACTGTTGATCTGATAATATCTAATCATGATTCACTAAAACGCAGACATAAAAAAGGCGCCCACTAGAGGCGCCTTTTAAGCAATCTTCAGAAGTATAAGATTACTTGTTTGCTTTACGTTCCTGAGCTTCTTTAATAACTTCTTCCGAAACATTCTTCGGACATGGGTTGTAGTGTGAGAACTCCATAGAGAACTGACCACGACCTGAAGTCATAGTACGTAGATCACCGATGTAACCAAACATTTCGCTTAATGGGCAATCAGCTTTAATACGCACACCAGTAGGGCCGGCTTCCTGCCCCTGAATCATTGCACGACGACGGTTTAAGTCACCAATAACATCACCAACGTGATCTTCTGGTGTGAAAACGTCAACTTTCATGATTGGCTCAATGATTTGCGGACCCGCTTTAGCAATAGACTGACGGTAAGCGCCTTTAGCAGCAATTTCGAATGCTACTGCAGAGGAGTCAACCGCGTGGAAAGCACCATCCATTAATGTGAATTTCACATCTAATAGTGGGTATTCAGCTAAAACGCCTTTACCCATCATGCTTGCAAAGCCTTTTTCAACAGCAGGCCAGAATTCACGAGGCACGTTACCACCAGTAACCTTAGACTCAAACTCAAAACCTGAGTTAGCTTCACCTGGCTCAATGATGTAGTCGATCTTACCGAACTGACCAGAACCACCAGATTGTTTCTTATGCGTGTAGCTGTCTTCAACTTGCTGAGTGATCGTTTCACGGTAAGCAACCTGAGGTTTACCTACTGTAACGTCAACGCCATGAGTACGCTTAAGGATATCGATCTTGATATCCAGGTGAAGCTCACCCATACCGCGTAAAATAGTTTCACCAGACTCTTCATCAGTGTTTACATAGAAAGACGGATCTTCCTGACACATCTTAGATAAAGCTAGACCCATCTTCTCAGAACCACCTTTATCGTTAGGTGAGATCGCAATAGATATAACCGGATCAGGGAATACCATAGGCTCTAATGTAGCCGGGTTCTTTTCATCAGCCAGTGTGTGACCGGTTTGAACGTTTTTCAAACCAACGAATGCAACAATATCACCCGCCTGACAACTTGAAATCTCTTCCGCTTTATCAGCGTGCATCACAACCATACGGCCAATACGCTCTTTCTTACCCGTAAAGGTATTTACTAAAGTATCACCTTTATTAACAGTACCTGAGTAGATACGCACGAAAGTCAGGGCACCGAAACGGTCATCCATTATTTTGAATGCTAATGCACGAACAGGAAGTGTAGGGTCAACGATTGCAAAGTTGCCTGTTTCTTCACCTTCCTCATCAACTTCTGGCTGAGGTGGAACATCAGTCGGGCAAGGCAGGTAATCAACAACAGCGTTAAGCATGGGTTGAACACCCTTGTTCTTAAACGCAGAACCCGTGTATGTAGGGAAGAAGTCTAATGCAATGGTGCCCTTACGGATGCAACGCTGTAGATCTTCAAAAGAAGGCTCATTACCTTCAAGATAAGCTTCCATAACGTCGTCATCTTGCTCAACAGCTGTTTCAATAAGCTTTTCACGCCATTCTTCAACCTGATCAACCATATCAGCTGGTACATCTTCAAGCGTGTACGCAGTTGGGTCACCTGAATCATCCCAGATCCATGCTTTGCGAGTAATAAGGTCAACAATACCTTTAAGTTGGTCTTCTGCACCAATTGGCAGAACCATAACTAGCGGCGTTGCAGCAAGAACATCTTCGATCTGCTTAACAACACGGTAGAAGTCAGCACCGATACGGTCCATCTTGTTTATGAAGATAACACGTGCAACAGCCGATTCATTAGCATAACGCCAGTTAGTCTCAGACTGAGGTTCAACACCACCAGATGCACAGAATACACCCACACCACCGTCTAATACTTTAAGCGAACGATAAACTTCGATTGTGAAGTCAACGTGGCCCGGTGTATCAATGATATTGAACTGATGGTCATTCCAGAAACAAGTCGTCGCAGCTGACTGGATAGTAATACCGCGCTCAGCTTCCTGCTCCATGAAGTCAGTAGTTGCAGCACCGTCGTGTACTTCACCAATCTTATGGATTTTACCAGTCAGCTTTAGAATACGCTCAGTAGTAGTGGTTTTACCCGCATCCACGTGGGCGAATATGCCGATATTTCTGTAATGAGATAGATCTGTCATGTTCTTACTCTTAAATAAGTTAAATAATATGGTTATGATTGATATGTATTTATCAATCTGATGTCCCTGCAAAACCTTATTAATCAATAATTTATACAGCTTATTTAAAGCTTTATAAGATCAATTAAACGAATGCTGTGCAAGCAACACATAATCTGTTTTAAACGAAGGCGCGGATTATACTAAAAAAGGGGTGTAAAACATAGGTGTATATTAGAGAAAGTTTAAACTATTCACGGGCTTAGACACTCGAACCAAATACTCTATTGAAATAATCAGAATACAATAAAAAAAGTAAGCCACTATTTGGCTGCTAAATCACCGATATTACTTACTGTTAGGGCACTTCATGCTCGGGGACAGGTCTTGCATTTTAAGCCCTGTCCCCTTATTGATTCTACAGAAACTATTTAAACTCAAATTCCCCAGTCAATCTCAGTTTGCCCATGCTCACGCAAAAAAGCATTAATCTGCGAAAATGGCTTACTACCAAAAAAGCCCCTGTAAGCCGACAAAGGTGATGGGTGAGGAGAGCGAATAACCAGATGCTTGCTCTCATCAATAACCGCACCTTTCTTTTGCGCATATGCACCCCACAAAACAAAAACAATGGCTCGCTCACTGTCATTAAGCACCGTGATAATCTTATCAGTAAATTTCTCCCAGCCTTTTCCCTGATGTGCATTAGCCTTCCCACTTTCAACGGTTAATACACTGTTTAGCAATAACACACCCTGATTGGCCCAGCTTTGTAAATTACCATGTGCATTGACCACACCCGTATCCGCCTCAAGCTCTTTGTAAATATTGATCAATGATTTAGGCAGGGGTTTAACATCAGCGCTAACTGAAAAGCATAAGCCATGGGCATGGCCAGGTGTGGGGTAGGGATCCTGCCCCAGTATCACAACCTTAACCTCATGCGGAGAAGTGCTATTTAAAGCATTGAACCAGTTTTTCTGTTCAGGCAATATAACGTGACCGCTGCTTATTTCTGCTGTTAAAAAAGCATCTAACTGAACCATATAATCACACTCCAGCTCAGCTGACAGGTCGTTTTGCCAGTTTTCTGGAATGCAAGGCATTGAGCCTGGTTTATTCATCTGTGATTACCTGACTATTTTTAATTGTTTTTCTATAATATATTAGGGCGTTACAGGAATGCATAAAATTTCAAATCAATTAAATCATTTTCACAAAAGCAGGCATGTAGTTAATGGATAAAACACAGCAAAATTTCGCTGTTATGTTTGCAGACATTGCCGGTAGCACTCGATTGTATGAGCGCCTCGGTGACCAGACAGCCAATCAAATGATTAGCGGCGCTATAAAACTCGCTGCAGGTTTAATCAAAAACAATAAAGGCGTTATCGTTAAACATATCGGTGATGAAGTAATGTGCCGGTTCTCCAGTGCCGATAATGCGGTTAAATGCGCCTGTGAAATTCATGAATTGATGGAAGTTCAACCCATTCAACATGGCATAGGCCTGGTATTTCGAATTGGCATAAACTGGGGCCCGGCAATTTTACGTGAAGACGGTGATATTTTCGGAGATGCGGTTAATCTGGCCGCAAGAATGGCTGGCCTGGCTAAAGCGCGACAAATCATCACCACTGAATTTATCAAACAACGCTTAACGTCCTTAGAGCTGCTCCCTAAATGCCGTGAGATAGATTGTACCCATGTAAAGGGCAAAGTCGATGCTATTTCTGTTATCGAAGTTATGTGGGAGCCAAATGATGTAACCCGCATGTCGACTATCATTAGTAACAATGTTTCACTAACCACTAATGAGAAGCCCTTAAGTCTCTATTATCAGCATAAAAAACACGAGTTAGCCTCTGGCTCTCAGGCTTACACCTTTGGCAGAGACATCTCCTGTGACCAGATGATTTCATCAAGTTTAGCCTCTAGAGTACACGCAAAAATTGAATGCCGTCGTGGCAAGTTTGTGCTAATTGATGAAAGCACCAACGGCACCTATCTGCAAATGCAAAACCATAAACCCATTTTCCTACGCCGTGAAGAGGTGGTGCTACAGGGAACCGGGATAGTGAGCTTCGGCGAAGAATTAAACATCAATAGTGATTTTTTATTACGATTTAGTTTTTAAAGCTAAACCCTTATTTCTCATTATCTGCTTTAACACCTTATAAATACCATTAAACCTATTAGCTCCTTATTACCGTTGTTTCAATCTTAAGACTTTATATAGGCTTATTAATTGATAACCCTTAATCATCTGTCTTTTTACAATACTTTATATTTTAATTTATTGACTTACACATCAATAATAATAAAATTTAAACTTTTATTGACTTATACATCAATCAATAAAATTGACATATATATCAATATCTTCTAATATTTGTTTATCTATTGATTTAAAGGTCAAGATTATGAGCATAACCTCTCAACTACTTGCGCAAATTTTAGAACTGGCCAAACGAAAAGGCCTTAAACAGAAAGATCTGGCAGAACGCGCAGGCCTTTCAGCTGAGTCACTATCAAGGGCCAAAAAGGCCGGTGATATGCACCTTTCCAGCCTGCAAAACCTGGCTAGCATTGTCGGCCTTAAACTCTGCCTGGGCCCCGATGAGCCCGTTATGCAAAAGATAAATAGCGGCTCATTGTTTAAATAAGCCACCTATAAAACCGTAAAATGCAAAACACCAATAATCAACGCGACAGACAGGCCGTAGTCTGGACACGCCAAAGCGGCAAACCCGTGAAGATGGGGCGTTTATACCTCACCGAATCAGACTGTCGTTTCACCTATGAATTAGATTACCTGTCATTACAACAACCCGGATTAGGTTTGTTATATGCCCCTGAGGTCGTTCAGGAAAGCACCATAATACGCCCACGCACAGAGTCATTTGACTTTCTACCTCCTATACAATCATTAGTGCCTCCCAAAGGTGAACATAACTTTCAGAGAAAACTGGTTTTATCATACCTGGCCAAAAAGGGCATTCAGCCAAATAACGACCTTGAAGCCGACTGGGAAATACTCAAAATTGCTGGCCATGGGGCAATAG
>Ga0316205_10004845_pt1 | contig 11499 bp, 10 predicted proteins | sample 3monthpyrite_MG_FD_204941 | JGI IMG/M metagenome (GOLD analysis project Ga0316205, IMG submission 204941) | Microbial mat bacterial communities from mineral coupon in-situ incubated in ocean water Damariscotta River, Maine, United States -... | ecosystem: Environmental > Aquatic > Marine >... | reverse complement strand
CAATTTCAACGGCAAAAGAAAGGGCTTCAACGGCACGATTTTGTCCAAGTATTCCCTCAAAATCAGGAATATCCTCTGTACTCGCAAAGCTAAACTCAGCCAGTTCGCAAAATGATCGTAATTGTTGAGCAGTTAAAGGGGTGATTTGTGACATAAATTTAAAATTGTGTAACATTTGATAAAATTAGCACTCATTATAGGTTAAACACACCCTCAAATGTGAATAAAGCACACATCAAATAAATATTTAATAACCATAATCTATTGGTTATATTGATAATTTTGTCTTTAGTGTGAACCAGTAAGCAGTTTCCGAGAAAAACACTTAGATTTTACAATTGTTCACCGAAGCCCCATTGTCATTGTGTCTTTAAGGTTTTATGTTTACTTCACTGAAGTCATTGTTTAGGGATAAAACAAAAGAGGAAAGATTATTATGAAATTATCTTCACGCGCACATTATGCAATTAAAACCGTACTAGAACTTTCAACTCACATTGATGAACCTGTGACTCTTGCGCATCTGGCGCAAGCACAAAATATTTCAATCTCTTATTTAGAACAAATTTTCGCTTTACTGCGAAAATGTGACATTGTTAAAAGTGCACGCGGCCCTGGTGGTGGCTACATGTTAAATAAACCACTGGAGGAAATTTCTATCGCATCCATTGTAAAGGCCGTTGATAAGGCCACAGTCAAAGAAAGTAGTATGGAACCTGAATTTAATAGTTCAGATAGCCATGCACTTTGGTTACGACTACTTGACTTAATTGGTGGCTATCTTGATGGTATCAGCCTTGCTGAACTACACAGCTTATATACCACCCCCGATGAACCCTTGCCTGAGTCTGAGCCCGAAATCGAAAAAGAACAGTCTTATCAGGTTGCATAAGCCCTCTTAAACTTTAGCAGATTTTTTTAATAGCGAGGATACATAGTGTCCTCGCTTTTTTTATACTTTATGATATTTTTTGCATAAAAATCAAACAAATTACTTGACACCATCTAATATCGCCCTTACTTTGTTCTTACTGTATAAAAAATAACCACCAATAAAGATGGCTCACGAATACAAATGTCTGTTTTGTGACCATTATCCCAGTAAACTTAAGGTATATTAGCAATAATAATAAAAAATAATTAAGGATGACAGCAATGCACTTAACACTCCCCCATATAGTTATGATTACCGCCGCGCTACTTATTGCTCACAGTGTAATTTGGGCTTAATTCACTTTACTCAAGTTCAATTTCGCATCTGCGTTAATCAAAACAAAACAAAATATATTCCTATATAGTTATATTCTTATAAGTGTTTATTCAAACACTTAAATCTCTTTTAATGATCTGGATCAATTCTTAAAAATTTTGCTGTGTCAGTATGACTGTAAGTCATTCGAAGGGGAGAAAAATATGATTATGCAAAAAGGTGATAAAGATATATTAGGTAATGTGGCAAAGACTGTTATGGTACTTACCGTATTTATGTTTGCAATTATTATTGCGGCAAATATTTTAGCGTGACGTTTTTATTGCGAACCTGAGCTCTATTACTGTTAACGGCCTCTGCTCTCCGTAAAGGTCAGGCCGGTTTTTTAACCGGCCGTTTTTTAGTTTTTTCTTGGTGTAATATACTCTAATGCCTGGCTAGCTTGCTGAACAAAATGCTTGAAGCTTTCATAGCTTTCATTATCCAGCTCTCTCCCACTTGGTTTTCTATCCGCATACACCAGGCCAATTGTTCTTCCAGATAATAACAGCGGTGCTAAATAAAATTCCCGGGACGCCACAATCAGACGAATATCTTCACTAACATATAAGTCTGCAGATTCAGACTGACTATCTTCTACCCACGCGGGCTGAGCTTTTTTTATAACACGAGAGAAAATATTATCTGTTTGTAAACTAAAATGAAATTTTTTGATGAATGTTTGATTATCCTGACCTAATGCATACTTTCCTTTTATCGCTTTTTTATCCGAGGTCATCATTGAAAACACGGTGCGATCCAATCCAACAGCGCGATAAATACCCTCTAAAATAATTTCTAAAATCATATTAAAATTTGGCTGCTCATTTAACATCCCTGAAAGATCGCGTAACACATTAAGCTGTAATAAAGGATCAGGAAGAGGACAGTTTGGATCAAAATAATGTTCATCCAAATTATCCTTTACTAAATTTTCATCAATGGGTAAATACTGAATAATAGAACTGGCGCCGTATATATTAGCAACATCAGCAGATTTTGTTGCATTATCACGTAGTTCAGACAATATTTTATCTTTATCAACACCAATATGTTCAGCAATATCATGTGCGACTAATAAGGTTTTATTACCATTCCAGCTTTCACTCGCTGTCTCCGAAAGTTTTAACGCCAATACAATATCTTTTATCCTTGGGTTATGCATTTTTGGTTTATTGATCACACTGTGTAAAAGATCACTTAAATGCCAATCACGGGTTAAACCAATGGTTAATTGATTCAAAGTAAAACCTAAAACTTCTTTTTCCGCCATTTCTGATTCAAAACCGCGTTGCTCCATTAGTTCTATAATTTCTTCCCCTTCTTCACCAGCAACACACCAAAAAGTCATTTCACCAACATTACGTAATAAAGCAGCAATAAATATTTCTTCAACATCATCATCACCTCGCTGCTCAGCAAAATAACGCGCCTGTACTGCAGCATGAAATGAATGAGCCATAATTTTTAATGCATGCTCTTTCGCTTTGCCGCTTAATAGCGCATCAATAATGGCCATCGACATACTGACATCACGAACTAAATTAAAACCAAGAAAAACAATCGCTTTACTAATTGTACTAATCGTCGAGCCGGTAGCATTGTAAGTCGCACTATTAGCTAAACGTAAAACCCTCGCGGTTAAATTTGCATCTCTTAGAATAATCCGGGATAAGTCAGACGTTGAAGTCGCATCTTTGGAAATAACATCATTAATAGCCTTTACCGTATAATTAAATATCGGCAATTCATTTTCACTAATTCTTTCAATCCAATTTTGTAAATTTTCTGACATAATAATGTATAATCTTAAGTTAAGTACCTACTACCAATATAATCGACATGCCGTATACATTTTAAACAATCTAAATTAATTAAAAACTATGATTGCTTTCGTGGTGAAATATACTCTAATGCCAATCCCGCTTGCTGAACAAAATGATTGAAACTTTCATAACTTTCATTATCTAAATCTCTGGCACTTGTTTTTCTGTCAGCATAAATAATACCAATTGTTTTTCCGGATAAAATCAGGGGTGCCAAATAAAATTCGTCACATCCTAAAATTAGCTGAACATCTTTATTAACAAATTTTTTATATAACGGGTCTTGACTATTTTTAACCCATATTGACTTAGCAGTTTTTACAGACTGCGAAAAAATATTATCTGTTTGCAAACTAAAATAAAATTGACTAATGAAATCCTGATTGTTTTTCCCTAAAGCGTATTTTGCTTTAAGTGCTTTTTTATCTGCAGTCATTAAAGCAAAAACAGCACGGTCAAGGCCAACTCCCCGATAAATACCTTCTAAAATAATTTCCAGTACTAAATTAAAAGTTGGCTTATCCGCTAAAATTCCTGATAAATCGCGTAAAATATTTAACTGCAATAGGGGATCCGGCTCGGGATAGTCAGCATCAACGGTATGTTCTTTTGCATCATCTGCTACAGCTTCTTCATCTATTGGTAAATACTTTATGATTGAAGAGGCATCAAAAAGTTGCGCAACCTCTGCACCTGAATGTGCGTTTTTACGTAACAAAGGAAGTATATCTTCTTTTTTTAGACCAATATGCTTAGCCACTTTGTTTGCAATTGATATTGTTTCTTTACTACTCCAGCTTTCTTTAGATGCTTTCGCAAAATCTAAAGCAAGCACGATATCCTTAATTCTTGGGTTATTGATTTTTGGCGTATTGATTGCACTATGTAACAGATCACTTAAATGCCAACCCCGCGTTAAAGCAACAGTAAGTTGATCAAGCGTAAAGCCAAGTACTTCTTTTTGAGCCATTTTTTCTGATAATTCTTTCTCTTCAATTAACGCAACAATCTGATCACCTTCTTCACCAGCAACACACCAAAAAGTTATTTCACCAACGTAACGCAGCAATGCTGCAATAAAGACTTCTTCTACATCATCATCACCTCGCCGTTCAGCAAAGTCTCTGGCCTGAACGGCAGCATGAAATGATTCAGCCATTAGCTTTAGTGCATGCTCTTTTGTTTTACCACTGAGTAATGCATCAATGATTGCCAAAGACATGCTCATATCACGCACTAAGTTAAAACCGAGATACACAATAGCGCGGCTAACAGTGCTAATCGTCGAACCCGTTACGTTATAGGTGACACTGTTCGCAAGACGAAGTACCCTCGCAGTTAAACTGGCATCACGTAAAATAATCCTGGAGAGATCAGATGTAGAGGTGGCATCCTTTGAAACCACATCACTAATGGCATTTACCGTATATTTAAATATCGGTAATTCATTTTTACTAATACGTTCTATCCAATGTTCTAAATTCTCAGACATACCAAGCCAAAACCTGTTATTTATTAAAACTTACTCCTAATATAATCGGCAGCGTTTAGAGCTTCTTTAGCCTCAATAATGTTATTTCTATAAAAATAAAGTGCTCAAAAGTAGCAGGGTAATAAATAATCGTTGAATAAAACGTGTACTAATTTTTACTTTTAGCGACAAATCGATCCAATTGGTTGGCAAATTCACGACGATCACGTTGATTCAAGGGCGGTGGCCCTCCTCCCATTATCTCGCCCGTGCCACGCAGCTCATCCATCAAATCGCGCATCACCAGTTTTTGTTTTATGGTCTCGATAGAGTAAAGTTCACCGCGGGGATTAAGCGCATGACCACCCTTTTCAATCACTTCAGCGGCCAGAGGAATATCCGCGGTAATAATTAAATCGTCTTTTTGGATCTCTTGCACAATATAATTATCAGCCACATCAAAGCCAGATGAAACGCGGATACTTTTAATAAAGGGTGATTTTGGAATCATTAAACTTTGGTTTGCCACTAAGGTAACCTGAATTCGTGCACGTTCAGCAACACGAAATAAAATCTCCTTAACCACTTTTGGACAAGCATCTGCATCAACCCAAATTTTCATAGCAACCTGCTTTTTTTATTCATCTTCTAAAACCGAAAGCAACGCTTGCTGAGAAACCGGATGCTGTAACACACCATGCAAGGTAAACAATTCTAAAAGTTTTGGCACATGCTTCACTTCGTGTTTTTCAACCATCGCAATCACTTTTGCCTCTGGTGCATATTTTTGCAAGCTATGTAAAAAAACATCCAAATTGCTCACATTGACACCCGCATAGTTATTGCCATAACCATACATAAATTCAGCGACCACGTAGTCTGGCTTTTGTTTTTTTAACTGAGAAATGGCTTTACGCATAGAGCTGAGTTGTACATTTTCAAAGCCATGCTTTTGATACAATTCAGTAAAGTTTGGGTGCAAAGGTGACTCAATAATAGAAAATACAACTTTTTGGCTCATTTTTTCAATCTTCAACGCTAAAATCACAATAAATCATGCTAAATCAGCCGCTACAATATCGTATTTTGCTGTAAATTGTCAGTCAAAACAGTATAATACGCCTCCTTAATTCTCGTCTAATCCAGTATTTTTCTGGGTATGCACCCATTGGCACTTCGCCATAACCTCTGTTACAGGAACATCTGATGTCTAATATCGACACCTTACCAACTTTTAGTGAATTAGGCCTTTCTGCCGCTGTACTTGAAGCGCTGATTGCCATTGGCTACGAAACCCCCTCACCAATTCAAGCCGAAATGATTCCTTATGTTATGGAAGGACGGGACGTACTCGGACAAGCCCAAACGGGTACCGGTAAAACAGCTGCATTTGCGCTGCCAATTTTGTCACAAATTGATATCAAAATTAAAACACCTCAAGTATTAGTGTTAGCACCAACGCGTGAGCTGGCCATCCAGGTCGCTGAAGCCTTCCAGAAGTATGCCACCAAAATGAAAGGTTTCCACGTTTTACCTATCTATGGTGGTCAAGACGCACGAGGTCAAATTCGTCAACTTGAGCGTGGTGTCCACGTTGTTGTCGGTACACCTGGTCGTGTTATGGATCTGATTCGCCGTAAAAGTTTGAAGCTCGATGCGATTAAAACACTCGTCCTTGATGAGGCCGATGAAATGTTACGCATGGGCTTCATTGATGATGTTGAGTGGGTGATGGAGCAGCTTCCGGAAGAACGTCAGATTGCCTTATTCTCAGCCACCATGCCAACACAGATTCACAAAATAACTCAAAAGTATTTAAATAATCCTAAAGAAATTGTGATCAAAGTTAAAACCACTACCGCGTCAACCATAAGACAACGTTACTGGATGGTGAGTGGCCATCATAAACTCGATGCCTTAACCCGTATTCTTGAAGCTGAAACCTTTGATGCTATGATTATTTTCGTGCGCACCAAAAATGCCACAACAGAACTGGCTGAAAAACTCGAGGCACGGGGTTATTCATCTGCCGCTATTAATGGTGACATTGCTCAGAACCAACGTGAAAAAACCGTTGAAAACTTAAAACGTAAAAAAATCGATATCTTAATCGCAACCGATGTTGCGGCCCGTGGTTTGGACGTACCGCGTATCAGTCATGTTGTTAACTATGATGTACCTTACGATACTGAATCATACGTTCACCGTATCGGTCGAACTGGCCGTGCAGGTCGCGAAGGGGATGCCATCTTATTTGTGGCACCACGTGAAAAGCGCATGTTGCAACAAATTGAACGCGCAACAAAGCAAAAAATCGAAGCACTAGAAATGCCTTCAACAGAAATGATTAACAACAAACGTATTGCACGTTTCACACAAAACATTTCTGACAACATTGCCAGTGAAGGGTTAGAGTTTTATGCCAGTATTATTGAAAAATATACCACTGAACATAATATTCCTGCCATAGAAGTTGCGGCAGCCTTAGCAAAAATGGTGCAAGGTGATGAACCATTATTATTGTCCAATGCCCCCGTTGCACAAAAATCGAACCGTAATGATCGCGATAGAAATGATCGTGACCGCGGTGATCGCAAAGGTCGTGACCGTGGTTCGCGCCGCGATCGTGAAGACCGAGGTGACAACCGTGGTGAAGGCCGTGAGCGTCGCCCACGTCGTAACGATGGTGAAAAAGAAGAAGGCTTGCAAACTTACCGTATCGAAGTTGGCCACGATCATGGTGTAAAACCAGGTAATATTGTTGGTGCCATCGCTAATGAAGCCGGTATCGATAGCAAGCACATGGGACGCATTCAAATTAATGATGACTACAGTACCATCGACTTACCTGAAGGTATGCCAAAAGATATTTTCATGGACTTAAAAAGTGTGCGTGTCGCCGGTCAAAAGCTAAATATCTCCGTTTTTGGTGAAGAGTCTGTAACAAAAAAACGTGAAACATTAAAACGTAAACCACGTAAGGACGGAGATCGTAAACCCTCTTCAAACCGGCGCAGAAAAGAACCGGCACATAAGTCGCGTCGAAAAAAGACAGACTAAAGTCTAAATACTCACGTCACAGCGAGATATACTGAAAAGATTACTTTTCAGTATTAACGTGGCAACTGAATATAGTTAAGCAATTACCAGGAGATTGCTTCAATCGCTATGCCAGAACGTGTGGAACACGTTAGGGTAATACTGACGAAACGCGCAGCACTTCATTAAGCACAGTGACAGGCTTTAAAATGAAAACTTTTCTCTCTATTTCATACGGCTCAACAGAAAGCCAGCAAGCCGCTATCAACTTTGCAAAAGCGCACAAATTGTCCTGCTCACCTTATTCTGAAACTAATTCAACTTTTTGTTTAAATTTTAACCGGGAATATATAGAGCTGCGCGACAACGAAAAAAACATCAGTATTCATATCGACTTTATTTCCGGAAATTTAGCACACAGACAAAAATACGGCGGTGGCCGCGGCCAAAGCATTGCCAAAGCCATCGGCCTAAAACAGGGCACAGCGCCCCCCAGCGTATTAGATGCTACAGCGGGTTTAGCCAAAGATGCCTATGTACTTGCCTGCCTTGGTTGCACAATGACATTAATAGAACGTTCACCCATTATTACAGAGCTAATAACAGATGGCATTCATCGCGCAAAAGAAGATAAACACTTTAAAGCCGTGTTAGAAAAAGGGTTTAAAGTTATAAATCAAAGCAGTATTGAGTATCTTACCAGGCTTGCAAATAAGTCGGCACATGAAAATTCTCATTTCGATGTTGTTTATTTAGACCCAATGTATCCGGATAAAAAAAAATCCGCATCAGTTAAAAAAAACATGCAGATATTACAAAAGCTCCTGGGTAAAGATGAAGACACGCAAGAACTACTTAACGTCGCACTGAAAGTTGCAAAAAAACGTGTGGTAGTAAAAAGACCTAAAGGGGCAGAAAATTTAACCGAACTGAAACCGGCCTATACCGTAGAAAGTAAAAACACACGCTATGATATTTACATTATTCAGCAATAAACAAGGTTATTATCTCTGAAACGTCAGCCCGTATCTTTAACTTCAAATTAATTTTCTTTATAAGAAATCCGTATGGGAATATGTTTGCGCATAACTCAATCAGTTATCCTTAATCACAAAGCTTTTTGTGCTTAACACTATGCCATTCACCACGATAGAAATACTGTGTTTGCCTGAATAATATTTTCGCGTTGAGATTGGTTTGAAAGAGTGCTTTTTAGTTAAATATCGTTCAGATTCGGCATACTCCCCTTCTGAAATTTTAAATACCTTTTTTCCTGTTTTATTATTTTGCCGCACAAACTCAACAACATATTCAATGCGGAGTTTTCCCAGTTTTTTCTTTGTTGTTTGCAGAAAAAACTCAAACACAATTTCGTCACCCATCTTTATTTCTTTTGTTAGTTTCAATTTTTTCAGCTTAATATCCCTGGGCACTCTAAAACCAAAAAGTTTAAGAACATCCGGTTCACCTTGCTTTAATAAAGTACGGCAACCGTGTTTCACCAGTTTATCGGTTTCTGTGCATTGTCCTAACCATGCTTTAGCGAGTTTAATCACAATCTTAGGATTATCTTTTGATATATCATTTAAGTTATTTGCGACACTACGTCGAACGTATTCACTTTTATCATTTTTTAATTTTTCTAAAATGGGTAATATTGGTGTTGGATCATTTTTAAATTTGGGTAAACCAATTGCCCATGGTAATCGAGGTCGACAGCCTTCACTGGCTAAACGGCGCAAATGTTCATTATCTGAACATGCCCATTTATACATTTGCGCCATCATTTTTTTTTCATATTTAACAATAAAATGACGCACAGGAAATTCTGAACTCGAACCCGAGGTGAAAAAAGCCATAGCAGAAACTGAATTTTTATAGTCGGTTAAACCACATAACTCAACGAAGTCCGGAAAGATCAAATGAACCAGATCATTACATTGTAAAGAAATTTCTAAAGAAACGGGTTTTAATATTTCAAGTGCTTTTTCATATTGTTCAGGAAGAAAAGTAGTTAAACATTCCGATATATGGCGGATGCGTTGTTTTAATTCACGTTCTTTCCAATTCCGGTCAAATACTATTCCGATAAACGCTTCATTTTCAAAGGTTCGATATTGTTTTTTTATTTCTGATGCTAATAAGGTAATCGCCTTTTTGTTAAAGACATCCTTTAATAGTGTAGCCATTACTATTCCTTACTTTTAACTTTGCTTTTCGCTTCTATCCATTGTGACATATACATGGCACTTTTTAGGGTGTGGTGACGCAACATTTTTCCGGTGAAATTGTTATTTCGATATTTTTCTAAATTATTTTCAATTTCAACAAGTCTCTTTAAGAATTTTTCTTCATTCTGTTCTTTATTAAAAACATTGTTCATTATTGAAAAAATATTAGCTTGTTTTTCTTGCCATACATTTTCATCTTTATAGAGTTCAATGGCCATATTCGCCATGCTATTTTCATTGTCGACAATAAAACCCGGCCAATCATATTCAGCATACATCGACTCGGCACCAATAGAGGTCGTAATACTCGGTGTACCGGTTAACATGGCGTCGGCGAGCTTACCTTTCATACCCGCACCAAACCGTAGCGGTGATAAACATACGCGATATTGACCTAATGTTTCCAATGCATCTTCTGCCCAACCTTTTATATGAAAGCCTTGTTTTGGATTATGCAATTGTTGCGCTTTTTTAGGTGGGTAAGAACCATAAATATGTAGTTCAGCATCTTTTAATTTCTTACGTATTAACGGCCAAACGGTGTTTTTCAAGTACAAAACTGAATCCCAATTGGGCGCATGACGAAAATTACCAATGGTGACAAAATGTTGCCGTTCACTATAGCTTGGCCATTGTTCTTTACTTTTCTTTTCATCCAAGGCCTCATACATAAAAGGTAAAAAGAGTAATAAGCTCTCATCTACCTTATATTGACTTTTTAGCACCTCAACTTCTACTTCTGAAATCATTAAACTTAAATCACAACGTAATATACTCGCGACTTCTCGTATTGCTATATCGGTATGAAACTCAAGATCATTCATCTCGTAGGGATATATATTGTTTTTTAGCGCAGCTTGTCTAACATCACGCAAACAATGTAAATCTACCGTTTCGAGCAACTTAATCACATTTGGACATTCTTTATCAACTCGCCATGAAAACTGTTCTTCCATCATAAAACGATCAAACAATACTACATCGGGATTCAATTTTTTTACAAAGTCATCAAAACTACTATTATTGAGCTCTATCACTTGTTGTTTTATATCTAAGGCAGATAAATCAGCCATGTGATCACTCAGTAGCGCGGGTGAGGCATAAGTAATGTCATAATCTTGCTGTTGAAAAACAGAAAGTAATTGCAGCATACGACTGCCTGCAGCCGAGGAATTTGGCTCAGGCCAGACATAACCAATAACAAGGAGTTTTTTCATAGCAAGAGTATATATTATTTATAAAACATAAAAAAAGGCGGCTATAAGAGCCGCCTTAAAGTACCTGAGTCAACTAAACGTTACATTGTTTCCAAGAGTAATTGGTTCATGCGTGTTACAAAGGCAACAGGATCTTCTAACTGACCACCTTCGCTTAACATTGCCTGATCAAACAAGAGATGAGACCAGTCTTTAAACTTGTCATCATCCTGTTCATCGCTTAAACGTTTAACCAATGGATGATCAATGTTGATCTCCAAAATCGGTTCAATGTTAGGTACTTCGTGACCGGCTTGTTTTAAGATTTTTTGCATACTCACAGCCATATCTTGCTGTTCCACAACGAGACAAGACGGCGAATCTGTTAAACGTGTGGAAACACGTACTTCTTTTACTTTGTCACCTAAACCTTCTTTCATTTGTTCCAGAAGTTTTTTGTTATCCTTTTGTGCTTTTTCAGCTTTTT